>ENA-ORMN01000034-ORMN01000034.1-human-gut-metagenome-genome-assembly--contig:-NODE-34-length-159485-cov-15.387574_pt1 | contig 159485 bp, 150 predicted proteins | sample MGYA00242102_ERZ508993 | MGnify/ENA primary metagenome ERZ508993 (study PRJEB26280, sample SAMEA2338770) | human gut metagenome | biome: human gut; feature: human-associated habitat; material...
TCACATTCAGATACTATCCTTATAAACAAAGAAGCTGACCTTTTGGGTCAGCCTCCCGAAGAAGAAAATGATAAGTCGCTTCTTTCAATCTCATCTTGCCGGGATGCTAAAGGAAAACCGTTCTGGTTAATCCATCGCTCAGGCAAAGTTGTTGTCCCACCATTGTCGCCTATAAACATTGACGAGTTAAATAACGATTTGGACACCTTATTGAGTATATAGCTTATGGAGGATAAATTACAGTCGACAATAGAAAAAATCGTTCAGTTAAGCAAGCAGAACGCTGAATTTAACTTGGAACTGCGGAAGAGATTAGATATGTCTTCCGCGAATTGTGTGCCTATTGACGATGACCGTATAGATCAAATTTACGAATACTGCATCGAGAAAGTTGTTCGCCAGCAGGCACAAGAGTTTTATAAAGATTTCCCAATTAAAGAAATCATCACGGGACTTGTTGACGACTTCTGCAGGATGGAAGCATTTAGACGAAAAAACAATTTCGGTGATTTTTGCTTGTCATTATATCAGCAATTGGAACGTGTTACAAACAAGCTATGTGTAAGCCCGGATTTAAACGAAATTGCAAACAGAATGTGGGGATATCCTGCCTATGTAAAGACTGGAAAGGACATTACACCTTCAATAGAAAACAGAATCGAGGGAGAATTCTCAATAGCTTCACTTGTATTTCCCGGCCAAAACAAGAATTCCGGATTACCATATGCTGTAGAGAAGTCAAAAATATCGCTGCAAGCTCAATATGCAATAGACAAAATTCGTTCTATTGTATATTTTGTTGGCTACAAAGGAATGATGAAAGGCAGTGATTATGACGGATTCGTAGAATTCACATCACTTCTGGCGGATATATATCAATGCAGGAACACAAACCATCGTGGCAATAAGCCCAGCACTTGGGAAGAATATACGTTAAGTCGCATTCTTCCACAACAAGCTGTCTATTATTTCAAATTCTTGGGAGCGCTCACTCAATTTATGGAACAAATCAAAGATAATTGGAACAATCTTCCTGAGATTAAACAATGTGTACTGAAGCTTCCTCGTAAGGAAGTAAAATTGCCGGGGCTAAATATTTTAGGTAAGATTTCTTTGCCGGACGATGGTAAGAAACGCTTAAAATAGGAGTTAAGTCGAACCTGTCCAAATATAGGAGTAAATTATACTAAACCAGAAACAGGTCTGCTACAATCATCAATCAACATTATGAACACTTCCTTTGATTGCTATCGTTGGAGAAATGATGTCGAAATAGTATAGGGACAATCGGGAAGCACTTAAAAATATTCAACTTATCCAACAGGTTAATTGACAACATGATAGAAATTTTATAACCTCATACACATAAACAATAACATGTTAGGAGCAATTACAGGGGACACCATAGGGTCGGTCTATGAGTTCCGCAACACTAAAGATTATAATTTCGAACTGTTTAAGTATAACAGCACCTATACTGATGACAGCATAATGACGATGGCCGTGGCCTACTGGCTGCTGAAGGACAAGCAGCATAGTTATCAGGGGCTGGAGGACATTATGGTGATGTTTGCAGAGAAGTGCCCATGCGGAATGGGCGGATATGGCGAATCATTTGTTCGCTGGCTATTCTATCCGAAGGAGTTATATGCATATGATGACGAGTTGGGGGCTTCTCCGTATGAGTCCACAACGGGTCGCCATCCTTATGGGTCATGGGGCAATGGGGCAGCAATGCGTGTGAGTGCCGTGGGCTGGTTCTTTGATACATTGGAGGAGACCGAGCGCGTGGCCGCCATATCAGCCGCAATCACTCACAACCATCCGGAAGGTATCAAGGGGGCACAGGCGACTGCCGCTGCTATCTGGATGGCTAGGAATGGAAAAACGAAGGAGACGATTCGCGAGTACATTGAAAAGACGTACGGATACGACCTTCATAAAACCTATGAGTATTGGCATCCTGTCTACGGATGGGACGATAGCTGCCAAGGAACTGTACCGCAAGCGATTACCTGCTTTCTTGGCTCCTCGGATTTTGAGGATGCCATTCGCAAGGCCGTTTCTCTCGGCGGAGACAGCGATACGCTTGCGTGTATTACCGGCGGAATAGCAGAGGCGTATTATAAAGAAATTCCGCGAAGTATAGCAGAACAGGTAGTCAAACCATTCCCTAAAATCTTCAACAAGATTCTGGACGCAGTGCGTAAGGAAACAGTTTATGGCGTCACTTGTAAGATTGCCGACAAGCGTTTTGGATAGGGAAAACTTTATGCACACATAATACCGAAGAAATTATTTTGATCCTAGGGGAAGTCTAGAAGGGAGAATTGGGCGGAATAGTGTACAACCCTAAAGTTATTTATAACCATTTATTCCCAGTATGATTAACTTCAAAGATAACCCAAAACCATGGCAAGTGGCATTACTAATCGTCGTATCCTGCATCGGCGTCCATTGTCTTGGGACGATCGAAATGATGATAGGGCACGCAATCGGAGGTGGATTCCCCGCGCTTGCTGTATCTGTGGCAAGTGTTGCAATAATTGTGCTGTTCTTGTTGTGGTTTGACCGCAGGATGCGATTGACAAAGCGAATTCCATATGCATATCTGGACATATTCAAAGGTTGTTGGGCAACATTCTTGGCCATATTCTTGATTATATCCATACTTATGGCAGAAGAACAATTCCATCATATCAAAGAGTCAAAATATAGCGCGTTGGATTATTTGCAGACAGCAGAAACCTCCTCCGAATACACCGATGTAGACAATTATATCCCTATCGAAGCAGCAATAAACTTGGTTCCTGAATTTCAGGACCTCCCTGACGACAAATACTATCGTGGTCCATATAAAATCGGTGAATACTTCGGACTTGACTCATCATACTGTTTCAATGCAGAAGATACTAAAGTACCGGATATGCCAGGTCTGAATTACAAATCGGACTATTGCTTTCATTTCGGTCTCCGTTGTCCCAACAACAGAGTGCTCCTGAATTATGTCTCAAAAAGGATAAAAGAGGATGTTTGTGTAGAAGAAGAGCTTCCTCTGTATGAAAAACCCGCTTCGGCATCAGACATCTGTGACTATTATATTACTCCATGGCTTTCCTCGAAAGACTCAATCCCGTCAGTCAAAGGACCTGTTTTTCGGTACGGAGAGCTCATCATTGACTGCTGGAGAAACCGTTATTTCACTACCTTTCAGGAGAACTCCTGGGAGTCTTATAGGACACTTAGCTCCGAAGTGGTCTGGAATACAGTTGACAATCAAACAGGAGAAGTGCTCTCCTTGCAAGACATGATCAAGGAGTCCGGAATGGACGTTTTTGCAAAGCTGGTTTTTCGGCATTTGATGAGTGAGGACGGCAGTTGGATTTCTCGAAACACCTCCATCAATTCAAATCTCCGTTCGTGCCTTTCACCGGATTATGGATATGGGTGCGCCATTATAGAGGAAGGCATTGTCGTCTATTACCCTATGTACGCTATGGAAAATGGATCTTATCTTCCATATAATGCAGTGATTCCTTATGCAGAGCTGGAGGGAATCCTAACGGATGACATTAAAAAGAGATTGTTTTTATAACTAGAAGACTGAAGGTCAAGCCAATAATTGAGATAATAGAAAACCTTGTCATTAAATGACACTTTATTCGATTAGTTTTTGGATGCGTAAAGAAAAACAGTTACTTTTGTAATCGAAAACTCCGTCATCAAATGACACAAAATTCGATTAGTAATGACTATTGAACGAAAAAAATATCTTGACGAACTCATTTCTCTGCGGAATAACGGGATGATCAAGGTTATCACCGGAATGCGCAGATGCGGTAAGTCGTATCTGCTTTTCGAGCTGTTTACTTCGTATCTCGAAACATCCGGCACCGCTCCTGATCATATCATAAAAGTAGACTTGGAGGACTATAAGAACCGGAGCATGAGAAATCCCGATAATCTTTATGCCTTTGTGGAGAGCAGTATCACTGATGATGGGATATATTATATTCTATTGGACGAGGTCCAGATGCTAGATGACTTTGAAGATGTGCTGAACGGTTTCTTGAAGATGCGGAATGTGGATATCTATGTAACCGGTAGTAATGCGAAATTCCTGTCCAAAGATATTATTACAGAGTTTCGCGGACGCGGTTTTGAAGTAAAAATGTACCCTCTAAATTTCAAGGAGTATATGTCCGCTTATTCCGGAACAGTGCAAGCCGGGTTAAATGAGTATATGTTATATGGCGGTCTTCCGCAGATATTGTCGTATGAAACCGAAGAGCAAAAAGTACGCTTCCTGAAGTCGCTATTTGACGAAACCTACATCAAGGACATCAAGGATCGCTATGAGATACGTAAGGACGATGATTTGGAAGAACTCATCAATATTATGGCCTCCGGCATAGGTGCTTTGACCAATCCGAATAAATTGGCCGATACGTTCCGAAGCGAAAAGAAGTCAGTTATATCCTACGATACGATCAAGGATTATATCGACTATCTCTGCGATTCCTTCCTGATTGAAAAATCTACCCGTTACGACATCAAAGGAAAGCGGTATATCAATTCTCCATATAAATATTATTTCATGGATTTGGGGTTGCGCAACGCACGAATCAATTTCCGCCAATCAGAAAAAAGCCATCTAATGGAAAATATTGTTTACAATGAATTGAGGGCTCGTGGGTTCAATGTGGACGTGGGCGTCGTTCCTGTCGTGACAAAAGATAAAGACGGAAAACAGAAGCGTTCAACTCTTGAAGTCGACTTTGTCTGCAATTTAGGTAGCAGACGTTACTACATACAGTCAGCATACCGTATGGAGTCGGACGAGAAAATAAAGCAGGAACAAGCTTCTTTGCTGAAAGTGGATGATTCATTCAAGAAGATCATCGTTATCGGAGAAGAAAGTCCGGTTATAAGGGATGAATCCGGCATCACAACCATAAGCATTTATGATTTTCTGCTGAAGGACAATTCATTGGAATTATAAACCTTCTAGTAGCTCAGGCCGACTTAAATCGACAGCTTGCGGCTAATAAGAAGAGCTATTTGTCATATGACAATGTGGAATCACGACTCATACTCGTCATCCATCGGCAGAATAGTCTCCGGTGCGGCTTCCTCTACGATTCCGTCAGCCGGTCCGGAGCCTTGTACATCACCGTCTTCATTGACCTGCGGTTGGCCGGCATCCGTCGGGACTTCTTCCGTCCCGTCATCCACGCCGATTCCGTGCGACTGGAGTATCATTGATATGTCGTCCTTTATCCTGTGGTAGTTGTCCTCGATAACGGAATCAATATGCATACGGATATATGTCTCTGCATATTGGGATAGGAATGTCGTCTTGTCTTCGTCCGGGACCACTTCCAGTTCCTGTTTTATGTCGCTTTCATCGATGGCGTCATTGATTCCTCTGCCCTTTAGCCTGCCGACGGCAAGCTGTCTGAGAGCCGCATCTCTCATGTCTCCTTCCATGATGGCACGTGTGAGTTCCTCTTCTCCGAACGAGGTCATGCGTGGCAGCGGCTTACTGGCTGCCTTTCTTGCTTTCATAGCATCCATGTCCACCACGATTTCCCCGCAGAACAGCTTCAGCTCTATCTTCGCTGTGAAGTCATCCGCCACCTTCCCGAAGAATGTTCCCTGGGACAGCGTCTCGATCTTGTTGACCGGCATCAGTTCCTCCTCCGAAAAGGAGAGTTGGATACTCTCGTTATCATCAGACAGTGTCTGGCTCTGACGCTCGCGGAATTCACGTCCGAACATCTTGGACATCTCGTTGGCCGTGCTTCCGTTGACCTGGCCCGAGATGATGTTGCCGACGGCATTGAAGATGACGTTGGCGTACTTCTCCCCGTAGTCCCTCACGAACTGTGTCTTGTCCTGTCCTCCGAGAACCACGGCCACCAGATTGCTTCGCGCGGTCGTTATCACACCTTCGATACCTTTGATGAGCACCGTCGGGGCCTCGTCCAGAAGAATGGCGCTCTTCAGCTTGCCCGGATGATTGACCAGTTTGAAGAGCCTTGAGAAGAAGAGAGCAAGTGCTGCTCCGTATGTCGCCTGATTGTCGGGATCGTTGCCGACGCACACTATCTTTGGCTCGTCGGGGTTGTTGATGTCCAGCTTGAAGTCATCCCCGGAGAGGACCCAGTAGAGGGAAGGTGTGGACATTCCCGCGACGGGAACCGTGGCGGAACTGGTCTGGCCGGCGAGCTGCTCGTTGGCCTTCTTCTGAAGCGCCTCCTTGAAGGACGCCACTTTCGTCTGAAGCTCGGGATACTGCGATATGAGTCCGATGACATGCTCCGCAGGATGGCACATAAGCTCGACAAGATGCGGGAAGGAGCAGTACCTGCCCTTCTCGTATACCCAAAGGAACGATGTGCAGCAGTCGATGTAGAGCTGAGCGGACTGCGTGAAGAAGTCCTTCTTGTCAGTCTCCACAAGGTTCTTCATTATCACGTCGGCAATCTCCGTGCAGTCCGTGAGGCTCGTTATGTACTGGGGATTCAGAGGATTGCAGCGCAGCGAGTACCTGGGGTCCTTGAAATTGACCACACAAAACATCGGACGTTTCAGGTTCATCCTGTCATAGCAGCCGATGTTCTGCAGAAGCATGTTGTATACGTCAAACGTGAGCGAAGGGTACTTGTAGTCATACACGAACATGGTATATCCCTTGCGTATCATCTGCTCCATGAAAGGCAGATACACCGAGAAGGACTTTCCCGAGCCTGGAGTTCCGAGGACCATCGTGCCGCGGAAGGGATTGACGACATTGATCCATCCCGTATGCTGCTTGCCCTTGTACTGGTAGCGCGTCTGGAGGTTGACGGAGAATTCCGTATCGATCTTCTTTTCGCACTGCAGGAACGTCTCCTTGAAGTCGTTGCGCTTCTTGATGAACCCGGTCAGCTTGTACAGGGAGAGGGATGCGCCGAGAATGACCGTCAAGTACCCGACTGACGAAGCCGCCGTATATACGGCCGGATTGCCGAACGGAAAGAAATACAGGAAGACTCCCGAAACGGCGACAATCGAGATTCGCCACCACGGAAGGCTGTTTCTCCTGCCGTGACGCGTCATCACGGTAAGCAGGCTGAGCATCAGCGCCAGTCCCTTCGTGTACAGCGGAGAGGCGAAGTATCCGGCCCTGCGCATCTTCAGGAACATCTTCACGGCTATGGGATGCGTCATCCCCATTGAGTCCCATAGCGGATACGCATAGTAGTATATGTTCACCGCCAGGATGAAAATGCCCATCACGATGAATGTGGAATACGCCTTCTCGTATTCGGGTCTTATGGCCATGGTTCAATTGTAGAGTTTGTTCCTGTCAATTTCACTTCTCCCGCCTTTGGACAGTTCCGCCTCCATGTGCCTGTGGATCTCCCGGCAGAGCGTGGCGAACTCCCGGAGCGATTCCTCCCTTTCCTGATCGCTCATGTCGGCGAAATACTTCAGCATGGCCGAGTATGCGACGTCGCAGAGGTCGGCATCCGTCTCAAGCATGAGGACGAGCAGACCGATCCTGTTCGCGTCATACCTGACCTTGAAGGTGTCCGGCGTTCCGGTCTTGCACAAGGTCAGGTCCATCCGGATTTCACTCTCGCTGCTCTTCAGCCAGAGTTCGACCTGCTCCATGAGGGCTTTGGTCTTTTCCATGTCAATCTTCATATCATTCTCCTTTTGTTTCTTTTTTTCCTTTTGTTGTCAGACTCATCAGGCTCTCTTCCCGTGCTGCCGCATTCTCCGCTGAGGACAGCGTCAAACAGCACCGAGAGCGCCTCGCTTACGCCGCTGTTGAAGGATTCCGCCTCAGCGGTCCCTGACGATTTAGTCCTGTCATTAGTTTCTCCATCATGTGTCGGGCTGCTCTCCGGAAGTTCCAGGATGGCGGTTCCGACGGACCTCGACAGCTCGGAACCCTTGAATACGCAGGCCGACGTATGGTCGATCAGGGTGGAGCCCCGCGGGATGCCGTCCTTGTCGCGGTATATGACCAGATCCACGCCCTGCGGTTTCAATGTCCTGACAAGTGACGGAATGTCGCCGCACCTCTCAAGCGCGGAGGACACCTTCTTCAGAAGGCCGGCCTTCTCCCGCCTGACATCCAGACCGTCACACTCTTCAATCCTCTCGTCCACAGCCTTCATCACGTCAAGGCTCATCTTCACGTCGCTCACGGATGCCGTGCACGGCCTGCCGTCATCGCCGAGCCCCTGAAACGAAAGGTGCACCTTGAGGTCATCCTTTCCGAGCCCCTCGCGGACGAGGACTCCGTGGCAGCGCAGGACTTCGGCAAACTGCCTTCCGGTGGTGAACCTGTAGGTCAGGGAGTGGCGCAGGCAGTCCTCCATCATCCTGACCACATCACCCTCACTGTAGCGAAAGACAGGAATCGTCACATTCACGCCCTCGGCCTTTTTGGTCCCTCCGCCCTTGACGTAGCCGTACTTGTCCTGAAGTCCCTTCACCAGCCTGTCGCAGGCCCTCTTCTCGTAGTAGTCGCGTATCTTCCTGCCTTCGGAGTCGATCCTGGTGGACACGACGTGGTAGTGGACGCGTCCCGTATCCTCGTGGCGGAATATCACCCACGGCTGCTCCCCGTAGCCCAGCCCTTCCATCAGGTCCTTGACGAACTCCGGTATCCTCTCCTCACTTATGCCGTCTTCGGGTCCGGGATTGACCGACATCTGGAACGACAGGTGCTGAGCCTCACGCAGTGACAGCCTCTCCCTGTCCTCGAATAGGCGGTTGATGACGGGGATCTCCGTCGAGCCGACGCCGTGACAGCAGAGGATTGACGCCACGCCGGCCCTCACCTTGTTCTCATTGTACTGAAGGGTCCCCGACATCGAGGACGATGACTTGTGTATCTCGACGATCATATGTCCTGCAGCTGTATCCTGTTGACGAAATGCTCCATGTTCAATTCCTCCGCCGTCTTCCTTGCAGTCTCCATCACCTGTATCACCAGCGCCTGGATCGTGGCCGCATTGTTCTGCCCAGAGGAGATGGTAAGGTGGCCGGAGACATAGACGTCCGCCTTCGGATAGAGTTTCTCCTGAAGGGCGATCCTGGAAGTGACTACCGTGTAGACGAACTCCGAACCGTCCGCGTTGCCGTCCGCCTTGACCCTGAACCTCAGGAAGCGGCGGCCTGCGGACTCGACCTCCTCCAGTTTCCCTGCGACATGACCGATGACTGATATGACCTGCATAAGATAATTATGGTGTATGAGTTAATTTACTTGATTAAGTTCATCAAGTTCTTTGAGTCCTTCCTGCTGACTGAGGCTCTCCTTCAGTTCGCCAACGGTGCCGCGTATGTCCTGGAGGATACCGACAAGTTCGTGCGTCAGGGCATCCAGCCTCGCGGCCCTGCGGATGATCATCCTTTGGGAGTCCCTGTCGGCGACGTGCCTGACGAGGGTGTTCATCACGGTCACCGACTGGTTGTAGTTCTTCGCCACGCCACGGACCTGCAGAGCCAGCTTCTCAATCTGAGCCTGCATCCAGTCGGGCACGTTGCCAGCAGCGTTTTCCTGTACGGCGGTCCTCCTCGGCATACACGAGGAAGTAAGCCGCATCCTCACGAAACGGCTCATCGAGCGGTATCCGGCTATGCGGCAGTTGCTCCTTACGGTCTGCATGTCGGCATCGGTAAGCCGCACATGGAGGTCGCAGCTCTTGCGGCGGCTCTCGTCTTTCACTGTTCCCATATCTCAATTGTTGTTTTCATTTTATGTTCATTTGGAGCGCGACTTCGGAGACGCTCCTGCATTCCCGCCATCCGTGGCGGCAAGGAGGTCCGAGCCCCCGAGGACCGGGTCGTTTGTGTACACACGGGTGGTACACATCGACACTCCTTGCACATTCGCTTAGTGTCAGTCTCTCACTCTCCTTCGGAAGCAAATGTACAAATAAATTTCGTAATGTATTATATTTATGCTTTATTTGTATTGTTATGGTAAATCAACTGAATACATTTCGTTATCATGAAGAAGGAAGAAGATAAAGGGACGGCCAAGAAGAAGCAGACAGGCCAGGACGGACAGACCGGAAAGATGATGGTTGCCGGAGGCAGTTTCATACGTGCCCACTACAGGCTTCCGCCATTGGGAGAGGACATCAAGAACGCCATCGTGGCGCTCTTCCAGTTCGTGACGGAAGGGCAGAAGCTCAGCGGGCCGGTCAGCGTCGATGCCATAGACGACCGTGCGGTCATACACACGGACTACGGCGACGTGTCGGTCTCGAAAATAAGCCATCCGGTGAACCGTCTTCTCCAGAGCAAATACATCTTCACGATACCTATGCAGTTCTTCATCAAGGGGCGCAGGACGGACGGCAGGTTCTATCGTGAGATAGAGGCGGCGCTCCACGCCCTCGCGGAGTGCCGGTTCACGTTCGTGGGCTCCAGCGACGGGATGCGCCACACCACCAATACCGGTGTCATCAATGATCCGGAAACGCTCTCGCCCCTGGAGGGCGCCGACGGCCGCAACTCCATAGTCACCTTCTCGATGACGCGTTCGATGCTTGAGACGATATTCGACGCCTCGTATGGATTCCACAAGTTCATCGAGGCCGACTGCATGGCCCTGACGTCGATCTATGCCAAGCGTGTCTATGAGATCCTCTGCAATCAGGACGCAGGTACAGTCTACCGCATGGAGACAGGACACTTCAAGGAGATGTTCTGCATAACTGACAAGTACCCTCTGATTGCAGACTTCACAAGGAGGATTCTGAAGCCGCTTGTCAAGGAGATAAACGACAAGACCGACCTCGTCATCGACTGCGCCGTGGAGAAGGGGGCCTCGGATCCGAAACAGAGGATACTCGTCTTCAAGGTCCTGCGTAACGGCGCAATATCTTCGGCCCGGGAGCTTACTAGAAAGTATATCCTCTGGCCGGAGGCCCGGATGAAGTCGTTCCTTACGGATGAGGCGCACATGAGAAAAAGCGAGATGAAGCCGCACCTCGACCTGCTCTACAGGGCTTCTAGAGTGCCTGCAGTTATGGCGGAGCTGCCTCACAAGTGGGAGAAGACATGCGAGCGCATCCCTGATGACGGGCCTGACCGGATCGCCAGGGAGAAAGTCCGCAAGGAGCGCATCGCACATCTCATCGCCTCGATCCGTGGCCTTATGGACGACTACGGACTCTGACGAATCCGTGCGGACTTGTCCGGAACCTCGTGTAATTTGTCATAATTCCCTGTGGATTCATACGGATTTGTATGGCCTCTGACGTCGTTATGCGGAATATACTGGCATATCATATCAGTCCTTACCAATTTCCTACCAATCCACATGAGAAAACAGCTTTTCTCAAGCATTTTTCAGTCCCGAAAAACCTCGTGTAATTTGTCATACTGAAAAGGGGCGACCTCGTGTAATTTGTCATAATTTCGGACATGAACCTCGTGTAATTTGTCATACAACCTCGTGTAATTTGTCATATTTTTTCTTGAAAGCATCCTTGTAAGCCTCAATACGTCAATCACTTGCAACGACCTGCAAAACAAGGTATAGTATATTAATAAGCCTACTAATTAATAAGTATATACTATTGTCTGTAATTTTGAGTACTGAAAGGACACAAGGGAGAAGGGGAAAATGGACTGTCCGTCCCTTTTCCCGTAACCCGGAAAGTAACCCTTCCCGAAAAGAAAAAAGTTGCGCGCAAAAAGAAAAGTCCCCAGCGGACCATCGCGGCCGGCGGGGACTCGAAACAATGGAAAGCCGAACTTTCCTTTCTCAAAAGCAAGTTCCTTCAAAAGCGGCGGACCGGCTTAACTTTGCAGCCGGAATTCTCGCCTGGGGCTGAGAATCGCCCCTGAAGGGGAAGAATTTCCGGATGCCTGATGTAGCCGGGGCAAAGCAATGGCAATGGTTTGCCCGTAGAAAAATACTAGCCGGAGGTCTGGAGATTTTTCTATGGGATGCGCAGCACCGTTGACGGCGGCGATGCGGGCAGGATGCAGGTAATGTCAAAAATCATTATCTTAGCATCCAAACGAATCAAAATAATGACAGAATACGAAAAGATGCTCAGTGGCGAGATTTATAACGCAGTGGAACCTTCTCTTCTGAAGGATTTGTATGCTTGTTCGGAACTATGCTGGGAATACAATCAGATAAGGCCTACAGATTTCAAGGCAAGGAATGAGAAACTGAAGCAGATCCTTGGTGAGGCCGATGACGACACATTCATAAACCCTCCATTCCATTGTGACTACGGGAAGCATATCAAGGTCGGCAGGAGGTTCTTTGCCAACTTCAATTTCGTTGTCCTTGACGAGGCTCCAGTTACAATCGGCGACGATGTCTTCATCGGTCCGAATGTCGGCATCTATACGGCCTGCCACAGCACGGACCCGAAGGAGCGCAACACGAGGGAGGAATGGGCCAAGCCGGTGACCATAGGCGGAAACTGCTGGATAGGCGGCAATGTGACAATTCTTCCCGGAGTGACAATCGGTGAAGGCAGCACCATCGGAGCCGGAAGCGTAGTCGTTAAAGACATTCCTTCCCATTGCGTCGCTGTGGGCAATCCGTGTGTCGTCATCAAGGAACTTGAAGATTAACCACCAAAGAGGACCACAAAATATGCATTAATATGGAAGATATGAATATCTTAGCATTTTTCCTTTCTTATCCATCATTGCCTATAGATGCGTCAGAGGAAGTATCAGAAGAAGCAATTAAGAGAGGAGGTGAATTTCGCACCTATATTTGGGGTGAAAAGGGTATCGATGTATTCCTAAAATCACTCTCATATGTAAATTATGGTAAAGATTTAAAAAGAATTCTTTTCCAATTTTACATTATGCCTTGTGATTATGAGCGAATACACATAAAAGAGATTGAGCAATATAGAAAAAATGAAAAATCGATAGGAATACCTATTGTTGTAGAACGCTCTTTTTTCCAGTTATCAGAAACAGAGAGAAGAGAATTTCTTGTATCTTCGATGCTCTCAAAATTTAGCACTTTAGAAAATGTTGTAAAAAATAAGAAACTTGATACCAACATGAAAAATTGGTTCATGATTTCAGTTATAATTTAAGAACATTTGTATAATGTGGATACAAAACTTGTGGATATTTCATAAGAACAAAAACTTAAAATAATGATTATGACAATTAGAAGAATAAGTATAACATTTGTGGCATTATTATTTGCTACAATTTCATTTGGACAAGTAAAAAGCATTGACGAGAGGATAGGCGAGGCTATGAATAGCAGTAATTGGGCTGAACTTAGATCTTTGTATATGTCTGATGGTAAAAACTTGCAGACACCATTTCTAAAACCGCTCTCCAGATTCTTTATAAGTCAATTCTATAATGAACCGGATAGCGCTATCAAGTATGGCAAAGAAATTTTGGAGAAGTATCAAGAAGAACTGAATTCATCGGTACCTTCAATTATGTATTTCATGGCAGAAGATTATGCAACATTGGGACACTACGATAAGGCTTCCGCATTATTACACAGTCTGAACGAGGCATACCGCAAGGGTGGACAAGCTGTAAATCCTGTATTTGAAGCCTATGAGGACGTTTATTCTAAGCTTTCGAAATGCGGTACGTTTTCTGTGGAGAGGCCAAACAATAACGTGAGTGTGCCCTTGTTAACACATACAGATAACCGCAAAAATCCAGAAATGATGTTTGTTATGGCTAATATCAATGGACAAGAAGTGAAATGCACTTACGATTCAGGGGCAGGTATAAATGTAATGACTACTAAGTTTGCCGAGCATATAAAGGCAACTGTCATACAGACCAAGAACATACAGATGTTGGGTATGTCTTATGCTGATAGCAAAGGCTTAGTAGTGGTGGACTCCCTAAAACTTGGTGATTTAGTTTATCGAAATCTACCATTTTTTGTCGTCGATATGAGAACTGACAATCCGTTAGCAAACAAGAAGTTGGAGGAACTTGGATACGAATGCGTTATAGGCACCCAGACTATGATGCCATTGGGTGAGATTTGTTTCGATTTTGACAGAATGCAGCTTGTAATTCCAGCCTCGTACACACCAACACCTACATATGCTCCCAATTTCTATCGTTCACCTCAGCGCCTTTACCATTTGTCATTAACAGATGGTCGTTCAGGGAGAATGATTGATGCAATAGTTGACACTGGCGCATCGGGAACCATCCTGACAAATCGCTATTATAAAAAGAACGAAAACTGTTTTACTGGTAGAATGGCAACTGATTCATTGCGCACGGCAGGTGTCGGTGGTGTCAATGTTGTAAAAACGATACCTGTGTCATGGACATTTACCCTTGCTGGCGAACAATATACCGAGACAAACATTCCAGTAGTAACATCTTCAGAACAGAATGAGGAATATGATTGCAGAATCGGTTTACCAACTTTAATGGCGCACAGGAAATTTATTATCAACTTCAAGAATATGTGGATGAGATTTGAGGATTAGTAGAAATATTAAACAATAGATTTGACTATGGATCCTTACAAATTCAATGGAAAAACATTAATAGACATATTATTGGGCGTTTTCCGATTAATACTGCAATTCAATGCAATAAATTCAATATCTAGTCGTTCTTTAGTTATAACATAAAAGCAAAACAATATGAAGATTAAAACATTATTTATGACAATTTTTTGCGCAGGATTAGTTTTAACTCTTGTTTTGTATCTATGTCATTTATACGGCAACTATATAGAAAAAACACAGGAGCCTATTACTGGTTATACATATAATGGATTTAAGGAAAAAAGTAACTATAAGAGTTCAAATACAATTCTTATAACTTATAAATCAAAACAATATGCATTACATACGGGAGATCGAATTTTGGACAAGATAAAGTCAGGGTATTTTCCTAAATTATACTATTCTTCAAAAACTGATTATCCTTTTTTTGAAGGAGATTACTTACCTGTGGGTTATGCCAAAGCTGCTTTATTGTTCACTATTATCTTTCCGTTTATTGGCACTCTAATATGGAGAAACGAACTTAATAATGATATTCGCACAATGTAAAATGTCAAGGGCAACATGATGCCATCAATTTACTACATGGGCAACCGCCGCACGGAAGAAATCGTTCACCTACAACTCACTCGACAACGTGCTCAACAAACTGAAGGCGAACATGGCGAACGAAGTTAAGAAATAACGAGTTCCCGCAGGACGATGGTCTTGTGGGAACTGTCGTATTTGTGTCTTGCCTGACTACTTGAGCTCGGCGATAGACTGCTTGCGGAACTCTTTTCCGAGTTTCTCTAGTTCGAGAGTTGCTTTGCGTGCGCGTGCTGCAGCTGCCTTGTTTCCTTCTGCTGCCTTTGCGAGTTCAGCCTGAAGAGCGGCCATAACCTCATTGATCTTTGCGATTGTCTCTTTCATGTTCTTTCGTGTTTTTGATAAAATTCGTTAAGGCAAAGATAGCAAAGTAATTGGAATTAGCCTTCTCTGAATTAGATTGAATTCGTTAATTTTATTAGTTTTTGCTAAATTTGAAAAAGAAAACACAATAGACCACATGAGTACTTTAGGCAAGCCATCAGGAAATTTTATTCTACATGAAAGCGACTGTCATGTAGGTTCTTTTTTCTCGACGAAAGATTTATATGAGATTCTCCGTATTGATTTGATTCCATACGAAGATTTTGTGACCATACTCCGCAAACTTAACTTAATTAGAAAGAATGGAATGGTTGACGAATCAAAGCTATACAAGCACTATAAAGATATAGTTAGATTATATTCGTCAAATCAAATCAAAGGGCAGATTAGTTTTGATGAATATGTCCTCAGAAAACTGATAGAGCGAGCACTTCCAGATGCTCAAATTACACCTCAAGCAATAATTCCAGACCTGGGCGCAAGGACTAAAATTGACTTTTTGATAGAGCATAAAAGTAGAAAACTATATCTTGAGTTTGATGGGCCCCATCATTTCAGGGGAACTAGAGGTCGCCATCCAAAAGATTCTCGTGAGAGACAAGAATTAATATCCGACAAGACTGGTATCGAGTGTGTAATATGGCCATACTGGATTCAAAGGTGTGAACTGAATGTTAAAGCCTTATTCGATAATACCATAATCGGGTATGGCGCGTTGTGGTCGACAAATATCCTTTTTGGTGATTTTACAATCACTACTCCATCCTTGTTGATTAAAGAAGAGACATCAAGATTTAATGCTATGCGCCCTGAAGGTATTGGATATTTCTATGGATGTGATGAAGACGAAAATAGAGAAATTCCGCGTCATCGAATAATTGAACAAATTATAAAAGGAGAATCTTTAATAGAACGTATTATTCCGCCTGATGTAAAGACTGACAAGGAGTTCTGGTTGCCAAAATGTTTGTGGGATTATATTTGATTAGTGTGAAAATTTTAACTGAGTATGAGATAAGCCCTAATCTTGCGATATGTTAATTAAAATATTGGTTTGCAATCACTTGAAATGTGTCCTCATGGCCAGCATAATGGATTCACCGACTAAAGCTAAGTTTGCCAAAAGATAATGCTGCTTGCCGTTATGTCTGACTGAATGTCCCGCAATTTCTGCTGTCCTCAATATGTCTTTCCTGATTGAACTGTCATGAAAATAGGTTGCAGCTCCTGTCATAAAGGCTGTTCCGGACGGACTTAATTCAAATAGAATCGGCCCGGCATCTATATCCACACCCAGATAGCATCTCCGGTCATGGTATTCTTTCAGGCCGGCGATTATGCCTTCTTTCCAGAACAATGATTTAAGTGTATCATACTGCTCTTTGGCGAATTGAGGATCAATGAAAGTCAAGTAGTAACAGATCAAGGCCGAGTAGGAGCCTTTTACAGGTACATCTTCATATTGAGTGCCGTCCTCCTTCAGGAACGAAACCAACAATCCGGTCTTTTCGTCAAGCCATTCCTCTGTTGCCCGACTTATCCACTTTCTCACGGTACTGCGGTATTTCCCGTTATTCAGTTCCGCATATTTGTTCAGAGCGACAATGGCTACAAGCATGTCCGGAATATAGATGGACTCTCCAGGATAAGTAGGCAAATTCATGCAGTCACTATTGAGTATCCTTCTGTTCATTGTCTTGCATAAGTCTGACAGCAACTTGTCATATTTTGAATCACCGCCAAGTTGTTTGTAACCGCACATCATCCAAGCCAAATGACTGAGGTATGATATGTGGCTTTCGTCGCCGTCCAAACTCTCCAGAGGATCTTCACCCCATCTCAAGTAGTCATAATAGCTGAGTTCAGGAGACATCACAATGCTAATGAGTCTATCGACATATTGGAGATTCTCTTGCCTGGTTTCAGGATAGAGCTTAGACATGTCCACTAATGAAGCTGATAACATTGAACATGAATACAATGCCCATTCTCCCTGGAATTGAACGCCTATGGCTGACGGCATTTCGTTAAGAACTTCTTCTGGTGTCAAGAGCAGCTTGCCAAGCAGATAGTTTCTTCTTGCCAACATTTCGTTCTTTTCCATTTCAGGAGTTCCTTGTCTTGAAGATTCCCAGGAAACTCCAATGATTTTCAGTGAGACAAGAAATATGACTAGCGCTGCGACTGTGACAATCCAACCATATTTGTTTCCTTTTCGGAATCTCTGAAATAATCTTTCACTGCCTCTCGTCAGAAGGACGCATGCTGCCCCATACAATGGAATCAAAAGCGAAAACAATATCGAGGCATTCCATGTCTCGATTGAGCAGCATAGCGTGACCGCAATGGCACAATAAGACAGATACGGAATCCAAAGAGACCTGAATCTGTTGGCTTCCGATGCAAATTCCCAATACACTGAAAAAGATGTTGTATATAGCAATATCAACACTACAGTTGCAGAGTCATAATGATTCAGCCAAAGATAGGGCATGCAATAGAACAGAAGGATTTGCCAAAAGAACCATCGGCAAATCCTCCATGAGGCTGACATCATCTTGATTTGAAAATCCTCCATCATAATCCAAGTGCATTCCAGAACTCTTCCGGAAGTGTGACATTGTCAAGTGCTGACGCTTCTTTAAAAAGTGGAGCTATTTCACTATCGTGCCACCCGGCAATACCGCAGCCGATGCGCGTTACCAGGAATGTCAATTCCGGGTGCTCTTTTGCATAGGCAGTAAAATTGTCAACGTGCTTACGGATAATATCAATGCGTCCGTCCATTGTCGGAATTGCATAGCATTGACCGGTCATACCGACACCGACGCCCCATTCTGCGCCGAACTCTTCATAGGCGATGCGTGCTGCTCCACGCCCGTGCATGCCCTCCTTATTACTGCCGAACACAAAGATCTCACCTTCTCTAAGAGAAGTAATATACTGCGACGTGATTCTGTCGTTTTTTATCATGTTATTCAGCATTTACTATTTTCCATATTCTTATGCCTAAATACGTCATCAATGCTTATTCTGACCCTGATGGCGCCACATTGCGGATCAATGTCTTCGACAACTATACGTCCTATATGTTGGAGCCAGAGAAGGTGGAGAAGCACCATCTTCTCTATTGTCACTTCAGGGACAGCCAAGTCCGAAGTCTCGATCCAGGACACTCGTTTTTTGAGCGCCTCGGAAATCTCAGTTGGCTCCAACTCCGATTTCAAGATCGGTTCCACATTCAGTTGTTCCAAAAGTGTTGCTAATGTAACCGAAATATGTTTTAGATGGTTCTTTACTTCCATAGTCAGATAACTCTATATTTCACTTTAACTTTCTTTAAACAGCATTGCGGGCAAGACTCAACAAGTGACTAGGAAACTTAGTCCTCGACCTCAGTCACATTGAAAGACTTGCAGAAGCGTCCTTTGAGCCCGAGCCCACCTCCATTTATGAGTCTCATTGCAGTTGCCATAGCATCGCTTTCACTCACGCCACTTATCTTCAGGACAGTCTTCTCATCGCAGTCAGTAATCACGTTTACCATACATAGATGAACCATGTCCATCCTACCTTTATTGAGAGCCTCGCTGCACTGAATCGTTTACCAGCAGATCTTAGTCAACGAAGCAGGACGCATATCCTTCAGCATCTTGATCTTCACCTTTGCATCTATCCCGTCAGCATTGACCTTCCGGAACCGCAGGCATCCGCAGGAGCATTCCCACATGGGCGGTCTGCGCGGAATCCTGTCACCTCCCATGCTTGCGTTTTTACGATACTGATAGAGAAACTCCACCTCGGTCATATCGCCAGTCCCATAGACTATATCCCAGACAGGCTCTCCGCAGACAGGGCATTTGCCCGGCTTGCGAAGCACGTTTGCTATTCTAGAATAAAGTGCCATATCATTATTTCTTATCCAGCCTGCTTAAGTTTTACGATGATCTGCATGCGGTTGTAGGTTTCATTTGATCCAAAGAACATCGTAAATTACTAGACGCTTTTTGAAAAATCATTAAGAGCGTCTATTATGGAGTTTACCCAAAAGTCGACGTTATGTCTGATGCCAGGATGAGCTGCCGCAAGGATCAATCTGTCCTTATGGCGATACTTTGTCAAACTCAATTGTCTATCACCCGACCACACGATTTCGCCATTAATCTGATTGTCCATTACGTAAGACCCCGCAAGGTCGAAAGTCCCTCCGAAGATAATGACATCGGGATTGTATAGCTTGACTTGTTCAACAAATATATCATTCCAATTGTCATCAAAAGCATTCTTCCACTTGTTATCTGATGAACTCGTCAATCCGGGCATCTTGCTCAGGTTAATCCAGCATGTATCCAACAGAACATCTCCCATCTCCGGGTCATTTCTAATGTAATCCATTTCGTTATAATGCTTGCCATTGCGAAATCCATAAATTGCATAGATTACTCGTTGCCAGGTTCTATTCGGCCATACGTGAGCCGCGGATTGTGCCCTCAGTAATTGTGGGAAATCCCATCCTCCACCATAAGGGATTATACGTCCCTGATCGTCTTTGGTCGTATCGTCATAAGGCTCTTTCAAGACAATCATCACTTTTGGCGTTGTTGCAAGATAGGATGCAATATCAGCAACTCCATCGGTAATAGGCCACACATTATCCGAATTCTGCCCAGTCATAAGGTGCCTTTCTTTTGCCCTATCCCATACTCTTTTAGAAATATCCACCTGATGATTTCTCATTGTTTCCGCATCAGTCCTCAGCCGGAGTCCTTGCGAATCGATTTCCTTTGCAGTATACTTCTCCAGAGGCAGAGGGCAAAGAGAGCGCACAGATTTTCCGCAGCTCAATGCATAGCCAATCTCTCTCGCTGTGCTTTCTCCGACATACCCGCCCGGATTGACAACGTATATCTCGTCCGCCATGTCAATCTTGGAGAAGTGCATATCATCCAGCATCTCTTTGGTTCCGGCTGTCCACACCTCGTCATCTCCGCTGTGCCCGAAGAGACCGACGGAAATGACGATATTCCCTTTAAGGGTGAGTTCCTTCTGCACGCGATAGAAGTCGTCCTTGAAGCGCGTGCTGCCGCATAGTGTCACTATTTTGTATCTGCCTTGCACTCTATTCAATATTTTAGATATTTATTTCCAACTAATCCGTCAATCGCTGAGATCTTCTCTACGGTTGTAGGTAACATTGAATTCCTTACAACGGCGTTCATCCTGATTTATGGAATCCAGACTAAATCTTCCGTATTTCTCATAAATATCAAGACCTCGTCCGAGACTGATTCTCCATCCATTATCAAGGTCAATGTACCTGTCGTGGTCTGCATTGAAATCATAGGTAAATTCAATGCCGTGTTCTGACAAATCATCCTTAATGTCATCAAAAATATCTATCATCTCTGGGATTTTGTCATCATCATTCTGCGTCGACAAATGGATAACAAGTTCTTCTGGTGTTAGACAATTCTTTCTTGCGCATTGAATAAACTCCAGGAAGTTGCTGATCTGATAGGGATATCGGATAAATGGATCTACAAGAGTGATAGTCTTGGCTGATTGCAGATATTCTCCAAAGAGACTATCATAAGATACACCTGTCTGATTCATTCGTATGCTTCTGATTGATGACACCAGCGAGCAACCACTAGCGATTTGACGCTTTTGCCTCTCTTGAATTTCAGGTTCCATTTGCATGGATGCTCTTTCCTCGACCCTGATTTCATCAGACTGTGGTCGATAGTTCAATTCTTCCAGGGTCTTCACAAGCCTCGTGTCTCCAGTCTTTAATACCTGATATTCAAATTTTGCCGGTTCTGCATTGAATGTTTCATCGATGATATAAAGCTGATCTTTTACTCGCTTACGACATTCAGCGGCGAAGTCTATAATCTCCAACGCCTCATCACAAGTGTAATTTCCGTCAGGGTACAACAGTTTAATCATACCTGAAAAAGTCTTGCGGATTGCAAGATGGTCTCTTTCCGAAAGTGATCCGTCAAACTTGACATGCTTCTTAAGGTCTCCCGAATAATCAATATTGCGAAGCTCATGAAGTATCGCGGCGATATAATCAGTTATGAGACCATAGTCGGAACTGAAGCTGTCCTTTTTCAACATCTTCACCTCCCATCCGGGATTGTACAGATGAATACGGTCAAGGAATGCCCCCTTTATAAATGCAGTGGGAATTGACTCGAACAGATGAGAATGCTCAAGCATATAGCTGACGGTATGCTTCGTGTTACCAACAAAACTTATTGAAGCGCTGGCCTCGTGTGGGTTGCCGCCACGATTGAAGGATTTGTTTGCCAGATAGTTCTGCATCGTGTCTATGAGTACCGGATCAACGGACTTTCCTTTCTGCTGCTCGTATTCGTCCCATGCTACCACATCCCAATAACCTACGAGTCCGAGAATTTCCTTGTTCCCGGACATCTTCACGAACAGACGTGCAGAAGTGACGTCTCCGCCGCTGACAAGGACGCCATAAGGAGAAAGTTCCTGAAAGACATGAGACTTGCCCGTGCCCTTAGGGCCCAGTTCCATGAAATTGAAGTTATTCTCGATATGAGGCATCAGACGGGCCAAGACAATGAATTTCTCCCTCCGATTGAGTTTTTCCGGATTGAGACCTACCGTATGCACGAGGAAGTCAATCCATTCATCTGTGGTAAACTTCTTCCGCTGTGCTATATATTCCTGAATATCCACGTTTGAAATCTGGATAGGCTTCAGCGTCTGAATTTCCCAATGAATCTTAATGTCTTCTCCAGGTATGTATCCGATTGTCACGATACACCATACGCCATTTCCAGACAACAATTTCTCGTTAGCCGTAACGTAATTTGTAGCTATTGGAATTCCGGACAATCCGAGGTTGGCAAAGGACGCAACATAGCAATCCATTTTTTCGTTCAATGAAACAGAAACCTTATCAATGACACGATACCTTCCAGCCTCGTGGATCTTTCCTTTAACAATCTCAGCATCCGCCCTATTCACATAGTTGTTGCGAATCACGGTCTTTACCTTCTCAAGCCCTTCTTCGATTATCTGCTCGTCGTCGCTGGCACAATATTGTCCCAGCAAGTATTCAAGAACATACGTCGGTACCGGAAGATTTCCTTTGACCTGAAATGCCAAATCCTTTCTAACGACCTTCCCCTGGAAGGCTTCCAATATTTTTTCTTGAAGCGTCATATTATTAAAAGTCCTGTTCGATTAAAGTCTTATTCGTTACCGTCGCCTTTGCAATAGGATTGAGTTTATCTTCCACATCGAATATTCTCAATTCAAGCAAACCGCCTGCTGGGGATTTGCTGAGAACAAGTTCCACTGTTGATAATCTGTTCTGAGGGTTAACGTCACTGCTGTTAAGGAGAATTTCTTTCTCTGTTGTGAGAAGATCCTTCCCCTCATATATGCCGCACACGATTGTCCTCTCACGATAGTCTTCAGAGACAGCCTGATCCTGAATTAGATTGAATTTTAACCGACTTGATATGATGCTGAGAGCGGAACCAATGAGAGTCATGCCAACTTTAGGCTTCGCGCCCTCCTTCTGGTTGTGGCTGTATAAAATCGGTATAATCATCTCCTGCAGTGAAGCGCCTCCATGCGCGAACTCATATCCGCCGCCTTCTGCATATAGCCTATTAGTCCCATCAGGTACAGCTACATACTTGCCTGAACCGCTCATGGCTGATACAGACTCCATAGGAAACTTTGAAATTCCAAGTACTGGAGAATTATCATCAGTGATATAATATCTTGTCTTACGCTCATCGTATGTGTCAGCTATTTTATGTTTGTCCTTTTCTTCGAACCTGATGTCATTAAAAAGGAAACCATGGTCGCTTGTTACATAGACGTTCGCTACATTATATGTCGCGTGAAGAGACGGCACCAGTTTTTTGATTTCGGAAACGGTTTCTTTGCAAGCCCGGGTTGTCTTCGCTGGATTGTCGTGAGAAATGGAATCTATTGTATTATGGAAAATATATACCAAAGGGCTCTTGAAAAGTTCTCGTTTCTGAGTTGAAGACAGCTTGTCAAGTTCATTGTAGTCCACACATAAGGCATTCGGCTCATATTTCTTCAAATGAGCGCTGCGCTTATCAATAGAGTTCAGGTCTTCACCATCGACCATCAACGTTCCCTCATTGTATTGGAGGGATTTATGCGGCAGCAATGTAACCTTGCTGTATTTTGTTTCAGTAGGAAGAATAGATAGAGCCGATTCCAACTTGGCATCGTGTCTGTCCTTCCCAAGTCCGTTAAGTATTTCTACTGCGACTTCATACCTAAGTGCATCGCTGATGACAACTACTCTCTTGACATTGCCACCTTTCAACTTGTCATCGTAGAAGTTCTGTTGATGAAGTACGCCTTCCATTTTTGATAATGAGACGCCGCTTTCATTGACACAATTAATCCATTCCAGATTGAAGAGGTTGCATTGCTTGGAGTATTCGTCATCCAGCTGTTTCTTGAACGAGAGTATACAATCATAGATTGGAATAATCGGTTCTATGTCGGAGAATACGTCCACGGAAAAACGATAGTAGGTGTCAACCAGATAGAATTCTGTTGTGTATTTGTTTACATAATCAAGAGGTGTCCTCAATTTGTAAGTTCCCATCGCTTGAATTTTCTCAAGCATATAGCAGGCATTTGACAGAAAACTGATTACAGGCTGCAGCTTGGAGTCCACCGGAAGACGCAAAGACAACGAGCGTAGTCTTTTGTTAATCTCTACAGGCGCAATGAATGCCCGTTCTTCTACAAGACTTTTGATGACGGGATAACAGAGAGCCTCCGTGACAAAAGAATACTCGGCATCCGGCCCATACCATTTGATTATGTTCTCCTCTTTGATTGAAGATGTCAGATTGCTGATAGCGGTCATGAACTGGTCAGCCAATATTGAATGTCCTGTCGCATATTCACGAAGGCTGTTAAGCCTCTGAAGGACTACGGCATCGTCTATCCTGTACCCTTTGTAGTCATCGGCAGCTACGACTGGAATTCCTTGAATTATTGCATTATACTTGAACGATTCCGCAAATTTATTCAATCTTGCATCCGTCTCAATGTTGATAGGATAGCCTGCTATGGAGACCATCTTTTCGGACAAGGCTGTCAAAGCATCCGTATTGTTTTTCAACAGGCGGATAAACGTATCACGTTTGCCCGATTCGGATTCTATACCACACAGGCATACGAGTTTGATGAGGATATCCTCCCAGGACAAGAGTTTTGACATCCCCATGTAACCGGAAATTAACGCCCTATTGCATATGTCAACGGAAAACACACCTGGAGAGTAGTACTCTGAAAGAATCCTGTCATATTTAGTCATCTGCATCTCTGCAACATGACGAGCAATAAAAGGAGCAAAATTGGATTTAATGCCCTTCAGTTGCATAAAGGCGACATAATCCTCTTCGTTATAAACCATGTTGGCTTTCATTTCACCATAAAGCGGGAACGAAGAGTCAGCGTCGCCAGTGGACGGGTCTGGCACCTCCTTGAATACGAGAATAATCTTCTCGTCTTTCCATTCATGTGCAAGTCGATATTTGACTGTGAACCAATCTCCAAGGAATATCTTCAAATGGTAGTTAGGCCTCCAGTCCAGCCCCTCGAGTTCAGCTGCAATGTACCCCATACTGTCAAATATGAAAAGCACATGCAGCTGCGGATTTCCGTCAAAATATGAGTAGATCTTATCTTGTATCATTTTACTTAATCTTTGCCAATACGTCACCAAATTTAGCGTAGTTCACTACGACGCCGTCATCAAGATCGAAATTAATCTGCTTGTCAGCAATGGAGTGGAGTCTGTCGTGATATTCCTGACATTCGACAAGAGCCGCTTCCATCTTTGTGAGGTTTTTTCTCTCAATTGTGGTGAGATCTGCACCACGTTCATTATCCTGTTGAATGCGAGTCTGCAGATACTCGATATATGGAAGAAGATACTTGGTACGAACCTTCTCAGCCGTATAAGGATTCATTCGATGCATATATACGAGTACTTGGAACGCACCCTTCTTAGAACTGAATAACCAGTAGATAGGTCGGTTCTGATACATCTTCTTGTGATCTTTCCAAAAGTCCTTTGTCAGATAATCCTCGATGCTCTTCCCGAGGCTATGTTCGATAAAATTAAGATTCTCAGTAAGACGCTCATCACCGAAAACGATGTGAACAAAGTTCACCATCTTCTGAATGGCATTGTCGTCTTCGAAAGGATTCTGACCACCCATGAGAGGGATTATGCCATCATCATCGATAGTGAACGATTTGCCATAATATTTATATGAACAGATTTCCTTGTCCTCTGGATAGTATGCGATATTGAGCCCTGGCTTATCCAGACGGTAGCGGCCCATCCAGCATCCGATAGCATAACTTATCAGTTGCTTGATAATGACGTCGTCGTTCCATACAATAGCATTATTCTCTATGGAAATCTCGCCTTGCTGGAGGATTGTGATTTCATTCAATGGAACACCGGGAGTCAGTTCATCCTGCAAACCGTAGATGTCGATGAACTGGCGATTCAGTTCCTCTTCATTCTTGTGAAGTTGCATGAAATTGCGCTCCCATTTCGTCTTGTATTGCTCCATGCGCCATTTAAGACTGTCAAATTGTGGTGCAGCAGGGTCGATGCAAATATGCTCGCCCGTTTCCTCGAAATGCTTCTCGATTTCGTAATTGATATTATCTATGTAGGCGTCGGAGTCAATAGACAGCAATTCGTTGCACTGGAAATCCCATGAAGTTTCGTGGGCATCCCAATCTTCTTTTGAAATGTAAATATTGCTCCGCGATAACTTCTCAATATCATTTCTATAATTGTTTGGCAATATCCATGGAATACTTTGAACATCACTAATGGTCGTTGATAGAGTAGGATTTATCAAACTTAGGATGTATTCTGAATAACGAGAATTCAAAAGACCAATTATCGGGAATTTGTTATCATCATTATTAAAGAAAACTGAATAGCCTCCTTTATTGAATAAATATCCTTCTGGCAATAATCTAAAGCTGGGATGTACTGTAGATATGACGCCCCAGGTGACAGCTTCTCTATACCAATATTTTGAATCCAGAATTCGTGCCGTTTTATTCTTTTTGTAAAATTCACGTGCTTCTGGTGACCAATTTACAGTATCAATGATATTTCCATACCATTTTCTATAACCTCCACCTTTTGCCATCAATGTCCATTTCTTTCCTGAAAAGACACCGGTCTTTCTGGAATCCGTTTCCCAAAAAAGGCGTAAGAAACGAGTGTTATCTCCTGTGAGAATTTGACCATCAGATAAAGTGATGGCTCCAAGTTTTTGTGATGAGAAAGATTTAAGAATATTATCCTTCACCCAATATCCAATCGGACATCCAGGAATCTTCTCGAAATTCCTTTGCGACACATTGTCATACCTATTGGTATCTGATAAGAACATTATTTGTTTCTCTGTACAGTTTTTACCATCCACTAGACGATAATAAACTCCATATTCCAACTCTTTAGGAGAATGCTTTGTCACCACAAAAGCTGTATTCTGCACCACTTCGCCACTCAACTCATCAAATGTTCGAGGACCGAGGTGTAGCATATTATCGATGTGCAAAGACTTAATAACATATTCTCTAAGTCTCTCAAAAGATGAAAGAAACATCCAACTCTGCATATTGATCATTCCGTACTTTCCATTCTCGACAAGGAGGTTTTCAGACAACAGCATGAATACGGAAAACAAATCCGCTTTTCCGTCCTTGTAATTGGATTCAACATAACTGCTGAGTTCCTTATTCATATTGCCGCCTCCCATATACGGCGGATTAGCCACTACAGCCGTATACTTATCCGTAAGAGCAAGTATCAAATCCATTGATGGAAGTACGACCTTAATCGCATCGGGTACAAAGTCTGAGTTCTTCCATTCGGCGGTTCTTGCCTCTATTTTGTACCTGGTGGTATCAGATATCTCGAACTTCATTATGGAGCCAAGATTCTTGGATTGCCTTAACAGCTCGAATGCGTCTGCGGTCTCTTTGATTGTCTCTGAATCGGCCCCCAGAAAATAATGTGGCAGGTAACTCTCCAATGTACCTTCATGCGATAATGATTCAAATGGTTCAGGCATATCGAAAACCCTAGGCATAACCTTGGCATCCAGGAAAGAACGGTCCCTCTGAGCCGCTTTCATCAAAAGAGCAAATGTCGCCAACTGCTTGGCACGAGTGTCTATGTCAATGCCTATGAGGTTTTTCCTGAAAATGTTTTCGATTGCATTTCTAGGAGAATAGAACTCATCCATGTACATATCATACAGAAGATCAAATCCCTCATTCAGGATATGTCCCGAACCACAAGCAGGGTCAATCATCTTGTAGTCGATAATGTCGTCTATCTTCAATATGTCATCATCAGATGTCCGTTCGTCATTTTTTACGAGATACTCCATGGTATCGCCCAGTGGAGAATCCGGATTATTGTCCAGATATATGCGTCCAATGGTATTTTGGACCATATATTTCACAATCCAGTTAGGTGTAAAAATCTGCGTGGCGGCAGGAATGTCCTCCTTCGCAACTTTTGCCTTGCTGGCGAACACCTCGTCTTTTTTCTCGGAAATATAGAACTGATATAACCATCCTATCAGTTCCGACTTAGTATAATCCTCATCGGTAAGATAAGATGTGCTGTTCAATAAATCCACAAAGCCCCCTTTTGAGAGGATATTATCAGGAAGAAGAATGGAAACAAATTTTTCTATACCTCCAAAGCAGTTGAATATCACCGGATTGGATTTACAAAATGCTTCTATCAGAAGTTTAAACTGCTCATCTATACGAGTCGGGTCTGCTAGAAGCCTGTTAAGCGATTCCGCAACACTTGCTTTGAGAGGAATCGTGATCCTTCCTGCCCTTGCCTGTGCCACGATCACGGGTACTCTGGACTCATCATTGACATACTCCATCACCGGTTCGATGAAATGATTCTTCTGCATTATGCGGATGGCAATCATCCTGTTGAACCAAGTGTATGCGGCTTCCTCACAAACTTCCTTGATTCCATGAGCGACAATCTTGGATTTCAGTTCCATCCAAGCCTCATAAAACCCTTCATCCTTAATTTGATCCATAAATATGGATCCACCTTGAATTCTTGAGGGATCACTTACACGTACGTTTCCCTCCAAATCGAAACCAAGTTCCAGTATTTTATTTAATACGCCTTGCTTCAGTATATTACGCGACTGAATCGCAAAGCTCTTGAGTGGCGCAGTATTCATTGATATTGACTTTCCAAATTATAAAACACGAATCTCGTCATTGTCTCCGAGAGCATCTATCAGGTTCTGCCTGATAGAATCGACATAAGCATTAAGTTCTTCAATACTCGTAATCCTCTTCGCCTTGCAAATATCCTTAGCTGCAATGCGTTTGATCTTCTTTGGCAGAGGCTTATCCGGAATCGGCGTCTCGGGATCTACAGATGATAAAGTCACTGGAATTCTATTGTTAATGTCCTCCAACTGCTTGTCACGGAAGCCATCTACATTTGCATTGCTCTTGAGCGCATAGAGATTATCAGTGGTGCATTTTGCATCCACAAAATTCCTGAATGACGACTTGTCGAAAGAAACGCCAACAGATATCGCATACTGTTCGAGTTCATCCAACACGTCAGAATATGCAGTACGAATCTTCTCGGACAAAACGCTCTTGATGTCACCAAGTTTCCTGTTTAACGCATCCACCCGCTTCTTGTATATAGGCAGATTGTTTATCGGATCCGTCTCTGAAAGAATTCCTTTCAAATCTTTGACGTATTTTATTCCCTCATCGTCGGAAATGAAATCAAAATTGTCCTTGTTCTTTTCGACGTACTCATAGAATTTGTTGAATGCTGCCATCTGCGGACCTGAAGCAAACTGGATAATTGTCTTGCATCTATCCATCATTTTCATGCTCTCTTCTCGTTGTGCAACGACCAGTCTGAAGAATTTCTCAGGATCCCGTTCCGCAAACCACTCGTCTCTGACTCTTGAAACCATTCTATCTAGTTCTTCAGCCAAAGAACCCGCATGATTGCTTCTCAATTTTCCGGCAGTTTCGGAATAGTTCTTCTGAATAGTAATGAGTGGTGAATCCGAATTATTATGGCAGATGTTGAACAGTTCAGAACTGTCAAGAGGGTACGACTTGGAAAAGTCATTGAAGATATCTTTCCATGCCTTAGTGAAGTCCTGAACAAGTTGCTGACTTATATGACGTGCAGGTGTGATGGTGAAACTGTTCCTGTCTCTAAGTATCTGTTCGGCCAATGTCTTTTTATCAACATTGGGATTGCCCTTGTATGAGAATGCCCTGTTATGACGACGGACAAGCTCGTTGACAAAATATGCTGTCGCAATCTCGTTCCAACCATATGGAGCCTGATTGAACCAAGCCAGCAGATCGCCAAGAACCATGTCCCCAGGTTGCCGGTTGAGACGGTTCTCGATTTCCTGCTCGGCATCAGTGAGTTGATTTATAGCACTGTACTCGTTAGGTTCTATCGGCCTAAGTATCTTAGCTTTCAAAGCATCAGCTGTTGCCGGGATATTCTGACCTGAAACATAGGATGCGCAAGGATATACTGACTTACACTGTTCCTGAAGTGCGGTCTTAAATCGCTCGGTTCCTTTTCTGGATCCAAGAATACCTGCAGATAGAACGCTCTGACCGACCACGACAGGGCAGGTGTCAAGAATCTTACAGAATTCAGGATAGATACTGCTATTCAACAACTCTGCAGCTCTGGTACGGAATTCGTTGTTCGTCTTAGTACGTTGCTCGGATGAATTTGACGCATACTGGCTCAAATACTCCTGAACCTTGCAGTACCAGAAGAACTCATTTCTAAGCTTACGGTTTGCGCCATAATCATTCACAAGAAAATAAACCATTCTCTTTGGCTCGTTCCTGAAAGCAAAAGTCTGAAGATTCGTATCTGAAGCATCCGTCTTGAACTCGACAATAAGATTTGAATTGGACTGTCCCATTACGAATCGGTCGTTGATTGCTAGACCAATCGACAACGGATTACCAATATACATCTCACGGTTGCTTACGATAATATATTTTCCAAATATACCCTTCAATGCATTTACGACTGGCATTCGGGTTCTGGCTGATGATGAGTCTGTTGACCTCGGATTCTTCCTCGGTAAGGAAACAATAGACATCAGCCTTGCCTTCTTTGCTTTGAACACGGACGACACTGTTTTCAACGAGATATACAAGCACCTTTTCAATCTTCTCCTTTAATTCCAGTTTATTCTGGTCAATTTCAGTCATCATGAGTGTCACGATATTGTCCAAAGTCGCCGGAAAGAGGAGTTTGTCTTTGTCGCTTATGTTGCATAGCATGAAGAGGAGGTTGACCACCCTCTGTCCAAATGCCTTGTCTTCATATGTCGCAACAATGGCATTTGCGTTCTTGATGGCTCTCTGTCCGTCATGTTTGAGACCTGCAGCAAACATTGACGAGAACATCATATCAAAGGAAATGAGTTGACCTACCTGCTCGTTCTTGTGATCCTGCGCCGTCTTATGAGTGATTTTCAAAACGGAACGTTCATTTCCTTTGACTTCCGTATCGACATAGGACAAGGCAACAAATGCATCGAACACATTCATGATCAGTTGGAACTGATAAGGCACGAAAGGATAGTAGTTTATGAAATCTTCTTTTGTCGCATACTTGCGATAGCCGGTGGGAAGATCAAACTGAGACTCGATAGCGGTTCTCTTTCTGTCATATAACTTACCCAGTTCAGCAACACCGTCCTCATCCTTATCAAGAATACGCTTTTGAGTTATATACTCGGTATTTGTTCCCTGCAGGGCGACGCGTGTCTCAAAACGACCGAGAATCTTTCCGTACTGATCCGAAGTATCAGTGATACGGCAAGTGTCCAGAACCTCGGAGAGATCCTGCTGGGCCGTACAGCCTACCCATACTTTCTTGTCGCAATCCTTGGCTATGGTCGTGACAATTTGCTGCATTTGCAACAGAAGTTCCTGACGAGATCCGATGAACTGACTGACCTCATCGATGAAGAACAGGAGACGATAGTTTTCCCCTTTTGTGGAAACATACTTCTTGAGTTCTTCACTGAGCTTTTCAGGTGTCGCATCCACAGCATTCCTTGCAATCTGCTCCCTTATGACGTCTGTCGAGAAGTCAGCGACTTCAGCTGCTTTATCCATAACATAGTCAAGTTCTGTGATCGCAAGTGTCTCAGCTTCCTTATCCCAATCGAATCCGTCTTCCGCAAGTGCATTCTTGAATGCTTGATACTTTCCCTTATCCTGAAGGGGTTTCTCAAGATATTGCGCAAGAGCGATACTGAATTTATGATACCCTCTGAATCCGTTAAACTCTTCCCATATCGCCTTTGCAAAAGTTGTACGACTGTTCGTGTCGTCGCCTATCTTGTCGCCGATGTTAAAAAGGACAGTATCAATGTCCGCTTTCTTCAACCATTCAACAAGATCCCTGAAGTCGGCGAGAGTCGGTTCAAGTTTGCTGGCTTGCTTCGTCAGCGGATCAAAATCATGCTCAACAGCATCTAGCATGCGATTCAGAGCCTGCTCCCTATGCTCTGGAACGAGACAGAAGTTCAGATACTTCAAGAAATGTGATTTACCGGAACCATAGTATCCGTTGATCCATATTCCGGAATGGCTGACTCTTCGGTTCCTCACTGCGTTAAGGACATGAAACAGGCCATTAAGGATTTCATCCGTAAATACGTATTCTTCAATCTCGACCTTAACAGTCGATTCGTTATTGTCTGTTACTGACACCGCCGGATTCAACGGGCGAGAAATATCATTCTTGTATAACTGTTCTAGTATCATAATAGTGGCTATTCATTCATTAAAACTATTGCTCTGTATGTATGGTTATCTTCGAGATCTCCAAAAAGATTAAAGGAGGAACCGCTTTGGTCTCCAGGATAGAAGAGTATAATCTTATATCTTTCTGATCTATTGTATGGTTCATACCTGTTCAGCAGATTGCTTGTTCTCAGGTATGGATAGATGTTGCCAAGCCCATACATAAAGACATAAGGACGTATGTACTCGTCTATCTTGTTGACGTGCTCCATTATCTTGTCGTGCAAATACTTCATGAAGGCATCGCTGTTGGCCTTCAGTTGTAGTACCCTTGTCACGTCGTCCGGTTTTGTACGGTCCTTGTCCAGAATATACTCCAGATATGACGGATGTTTGCCAAATGACTGCTTGTCCATGAATTGACAGAATTCCTCGAAAATGTCAAGAGTCAACACGTCGACATTGTTTACTGGGCGTTTGATGTTATCCTTGATTCTGTCTATCTGTTCCCGCATCTCAAACTCCTTATCAGCCTGATATAGATATACAAAAAAATTGTAGAAGAGATTGCTTTGCGTATCCTGAAAGGCTTTGCTGCATAACTTCTCATAAAGTTGTTCAACTGTCATCGGTATCATATGGCAGACCTCCTAATTTGTTCAATCCTATACTGAGGAAGAAAGCACGCCTGAAGGAACCAGACGTCCCCATTAAGCACATAGTATGAAAGTGCCTCGTCCGACAGGGTCGGCGGAACAAGTTCTCCGCTTGACTTGTCTATTAGACCTGCCTGCTTCAGCATGGTGATATAGGTGCTAGAAATCTTCTTTCTTGTCAATTCCGACCAACTATCAACAAACTCATCCTTCGATGCGATTTCATTGAGGCACATCATCACATCATTATTGACAAGTACCCTGTCAATGGAGTTGTATTTGGGAAGAGCCAGCTCCACCTGAAAGTGAAACAGCAGTTTATACGTCTTTAACAGGACATAAAAAAGGGCCAGCCGTTGTTGTTCTTCGGGCTTTGATAAAAAGTCCTTCCAGAATGATTTGGGCATCGTATCAAATCTCTTTGACAGTTCTGCCATCACCCTGTCCCTGGCAGAAACCGACTGTATCTTTAAATACTGCGCATCCTCCTTTAACTTCTTTCTCGTATCTACAGAATTGTCCTCCAGCAACATTTGCACAACGGTCAGTGTCTCACTGAACATCATGCTTGCTGCTGTAAAGGATGCACCATATGGGCTGTTGTGTCTTTGCATTTGTCTAGGCATTATTTCGATAATTCAAATTCGCCACCATTCTTACCCTCAATTTTTGTGGCCAGCTCCGGATTCATTTCCAACAGACGAGTCAATGATTCTTTTACCGCAGGTTCATGCTCTGGAATAACATCTATCATTTTCCTTATCATCTCAGCATATGAGATTGTTCTGCCATACGCTAACGCATATGCCATTTTCCATATCTTGAGTTCTTCCACTAAAGTCTCTGGGAGGTTTAGTCCGGAATACTTAATCTTATTCGACATGATATTTTTCTTGCTTCTTATTACAAATATAACAATTATCATAATCGTAAGCAAGATAAATGGCTACAAACGGGTTTATAACCCTTTCTTTATGGCAAAGATGTCATTCTTTCCGTTATTCCCGACCCATTTATTTCTTAATAAATGTATCTCTTTAATGTTGTTTATGTATTATATTTATTATCTTTGCCGAAAATCAAAAGCAAGTCGACAAAGATGACATTGAGAAAGAGTATGATCAGCGCAGGGCTGGCATTGGCTCTGCAGCTGTTCTGGCACAGCGACGCTGCTGCGCAGCGGACGGCAGATGGAAGCACCTTCATAGGCGTGTCGCCGACGGTGTCCGCCTATGCGGTCCCTTCCGGAGGATTGGACATCTGCGCGGGCGGATACCTGCGCTCGTCACTGTGGAAGGCCGGAGTGAGGGCCATTGACTGGAATCACAGGATATCATCAGACACGGGCGTCGGACACGACGACCTGTTCGACCATATCGCATGGTCGCTCTACGGAGGCTGGAGATACCGCCTGTTCGGGACATACAACAGGGTCCTCGGCGTCTACGGAGGAGGCGACGTGTTCCTCGGCATCAACCAATACGAGGCCTTCCGCAGGCTGCCGTCAGAACTGAAGACAGGGCTGCCGAAGAGCCAGTTCATATACGGAGTGCTCCCGGAACTGGAGGCCGAGTTCTTCGTGGGCCGCTGCGTGGCCATTACATTAGGGGCGCAGCTTCCGGTGACGCTCGGCTCCTCGCTCAAGTCCGACAAGTGGAACCTCATGGGCTCACTCGGAGTCCGCATTAATCTTCTCAAGCGATGAACACGATAAAGACTCTTGCGGGAGCGGCCATGGCGGCGCTCCTGGTGGCCGCATGCGGCAAATTCAACAAGGCCGAGAGCGTCCGCGACCTCGGGTTCGAGGTCACGGCTGAGACGGCATTCAGTTCCGACTATCTCTGCAACACGCTTTCCCTCACGCTGGAGAGCGGTACTGAGGGAGAATACACCCTGAACTACGTCATTGACAACGACCACACGCTGGAACTGAGCTCGCTCCGCGGCGGATCGCTGGAATCCGGCGATAGGATAGACCTGAGCCTTAGCAATCCGCAGGTGCTGCTCCTTCCCAAGACCGCCGGCGGAACGGGGACGCTCGTCATGGAGTTCGTCCGCGAGGGCGTGTCCAGGAAGAAGGCCGTCGTCTTCAGGACGGAGAACGCGGTGACTGTCCGCATGGACACGTCATCCGACCTTGACTTCTCGAGGGTTATACTGGGCAACCGCATGGGCGCGTCGCAGACCAGCTACGAGGTAACGTTCTACCTTGACGGCGAGAAGCTGTCGGGCATGAAGTATCTGGGCAGCGAGTTCGGAGGCACCATGGAGCTGGACTTCGCAAGGAGCGAGTCATACTCCTTCGAACTGCCTTACATTCTGACGGGAGAGCATTACCTGAAGGTAGATGTCAAGTCTGCCCTAGGCTCGGAGTCGTCGGTAGTGACCTTCAGGGAGCCGGAAAGGAAACCAACCCAGCTCGTCCTGGCATACAACGACGTCACAGGCATGATCACCATGCTGTCGGCACATAACCCGCTCCAGACGGCGTTCGACATCACTGTCGACATCACCGTCGGGGGCAGCATAACGTACCGGCACAAGCAGTTCATCGGCTCGGCAAGCCCGCAGACGGAGAGGTTCACTGAATCGGCACAGGCCACGTCCAGGCTGACTCCCGGCATGACGGCTTCCTCCGTCGACAACGGAACGCTCCGCGCCCTCATGGACAAGGTGTACTCGAACACGCGCACGGACGCTTCCAACGCCATCGGCAACGGCAACAAGCGCACCCTGCATACGGACATCACGGGCGTTGAACTGAAGTTCACGATAGTGTCCGGCGGGGCGACGGCAGGAAGGACATCGGTGACGGTAAGCCCTTCCGGTCCCGACGCGTTCCCGATACGCTATCTATACAAGGGCGCCACCTGGTGGCATTCGGCCAACCAGGCGGCCACAATCATACCGACATACACGGTCAACGGAAAGGCCGCGTCACAGATACACACCCTATGAACGACATGAACACCAGAATCCTTGCACTCATCACAGTGCTGATGCTGTTCCCGTGCATGTGCCGGGCGCAGAAATGGTCCCTGGGGACCAATGCCGTCGACTGGCTCTGGCTCGGGACAATGAACGCGAGCGGCAGCGTCGCAGTCGACAGGCATTTCTCGGTAAACGCCGAAGCCCGCGTGAACCCGTGGACCTTCAATAGTGACGACCCGTCGAAGCAGATGCAGGACCGTCGCCAGACATATTCGGCGGGATTCCGCTGGTGGCCATGGTACGTCTATTCCGGCTGGTGGGCAGGACTCGCCGTCCAGTACGAGGAGTACAGCCGCGGGGGCATCGTATCACGATCGACCGAGGAGGGAGACGCCTACGGCGCTGTCCTGGCCGGCGGCTATTCACTGATGCTGCACAGGAATCTCAACCTTGAGTTCGGCGCGGCATTCTGGACAGGCAGGACGGACTACACGACCTACGCCTGTCCGAAGTGCGGACGCATCACAAGCTCCGGCACGAAATGGTTCATACTGCCTTCGAGCGTAATGGCTTCGCTGGTATGGGTGTTCTGAAGACCATAGGAGAAGCGGCTGCGGCACTGTCACTGACGGCAGCGCTCATTTCCGGCTGCGGGACTGCCGGGAAGATACGGGAGCTACGCGAGGGCGAGGTGTCCGCCGGGCTGAGGCTTCCCGAGAGGGAGTCCTCGCTCCGGGAGTACGACCTCACCCGTCCGCACCGGGATACCCTCAGGGTGGACGACGGAGAGGGCGGTCAGTTCTTCCTCATGAAGGCCGTCCGCGACGTCGATGGGGAGATGGTCGCCAGCGACGTGCTTGACGCCGCCTTCGTCACCGCCACCTTCAGGAACGTGGCCGAGCGCCACGGCAAGGTGGACCTCGAGTTCAAGGTCGTCGTCCCGCAGGCGCTCCAGGAGAGCCGCTGGCAGATACGCCTCTGGCCGGACATGTTCATCCTCGGCGACAGCCTGAGGCTGGACGGCATCGTCGTGACGGGAAGGGACTACCGGAGAGCGCAACTCAAGGGCTACCAGCAGTACGAGCGGTTCCTGTCAACAATAGTCAATGACCCCGACAGGTTCATCGACCTGCGACAGTTGGAGCTCTTCCTCCGGCGCAACATACCCGCGCTCTATGCCATGCGGACCGACTCCACGGAGGTCTCCGACGAGCAGTTCGCCTCGGTCTACGGCACGACCGAGCAGGAGGCCGTCAAACATTACACCAACCGCGTGGCCGTCATGCTCAACGAGCGGAGGAAGGCCAGCAGAGAGAAGATGTACCGGCGCTACGTGAAGGCGCCGATAGTGACCGAAGGGCTGCGGCTGGATACCGTAATGAGAGCTGTGAACGGAGATTTTATATACAATTATATCCAAACAGTAGCGACTCGGCCACAGCTACGGAAGGTGGACATTGTCCTTTCCGGAGGCATCTGGGAGTCCGACCGCAAGGTCTATGACATCCCGGCGGGAGACCCGCTGACGTTCTACATCAGCTCCATATCCACGCTCGTCGATCCTACGGAGCGATACCTGCAGAAGGTCATCGAGCGCAGGGCAGACGCCAGCACGGCGTGCTACGTCGAGTTCGCGCTGGGCCGCAGCGACGTGGACCTGAGCCTCGGGCACAACCGCACGGAGACGGGGCGCATCCGGGAGAACCTCGGTGCACTCCTTCAGGACGAGGTATATGACCTCGACTCCATCGTGGTGACCGCCACCTGCTCCCCGGAGGGGGCGCTGGGCTTCAACGACCGTCTCTCACGGAGGCGTTCCGAAGGCGTGACGGACTATTTCCGCGGATGGATGCGTACATACGCGGACTCTCTCCGCAACGAGAGGGGCGTCAGCCTGAGTCTCGGTGAGGGAGAGGTCAGGCCGGAGGACAGAAACGCCGAAGAGATAAGGTTCATCCCCAGGAACATGCCCGAGAACTGGGAAGGCCTTGACGCACTGGTAAGGTCGGACTCGCTCATGACCGCAGCCGAGAAGGAGACATATTTCCGCATCAGGGAGGCCAGAGACCCGGACGCCAGGGAAAGGGAACTTTCCCGCGAGCCGTTCTACAGGAGGATGCGTGAATCCCTCTATCCGTATCTCAGGACGGTGCGGTTCGACTTCCACCTGCACCGCAAGGGCATGGTGAAGGACACCGTGCACACCACCGAGCTCGACACCCTCTACATGAAGGGAGTGCAGCTGATACGCGACAGGGACTACAGGAAGGCGCTGGAGATACTGCGCCCGTACAGGGACTACAACACGGCTGTGGCGTGCAGCCTCCTGGACTACAACGCCAGCGCGATGGACATACTCGCCCCGATGGAGAGGACGGCAAGAGTGGATTATCTGCTTGCCATTCTCTACTCCAGGAAGGGAGAGGACGGGCCAGCGGTGCGGCACTATCTTGACGCCTGCCGCAAGGAGCCATCATACAGGCACAGGGGAAATCTTGATCCGGAGATTTCCGCACTTATAAGGGCATACGATTTAAACAAGGAGGAGGAATCATGGTGACGGACAAGAATGAAAGACAGGTCAAGACCGGCAACGGACTTTTACGGTTCTGCATGAATGTCGTCGGAGCGGCTTTGGTCTGCACCGGGGCTGGAGGAATGCTGCTGTGGCTGTCTCTCTGCATGGGTTGGTGGCTATCAGGATTCATAGCCTACATCCTATGGGGCTTTGCAGCACTTCTTGTCATCCTCCTTCTGTGCGGAATCTACGTAGGCCTTGTCAATCGGAATACTCTGAGAAGGCTATCAAAGGACACTCAAAATCAAACATACAAATCAATTGTTCAACCAACTAAAAACAAAAAGTAATGAGAAAGACAATTTCACTCATCCTCGCCACGGCGGCAGTGTCGCTGACGGCGTGCAACAAGGAGGCGCAGCCTTCCGTCAATGACATCGCACCTGAAGAGGGCACAATCATGCTCAGCGTGGCACCCCAGGACGGGCCGGTGACCAAGTCCGTAGCAGCCTACACTACTGCTCAGGCCTACGAATCGCAGGTCAACCGCGTCCAGGTGTTCGTGTTCGGCACCGACGGCAAGATCAACTGCTATCGTGACTTCGGCAAGGAACTTACAGGATCGGTATCCGCCACTTCCGGAGCAAAGACCGTATATGCGGTCGTGAACGGACCTGACCTCTCTGCCATCGGCAGCCTGTCTGAGCTTGAATCGAAGGCCGTCGACCTCTCGGCGAACAGCGCCACCGCATCCAAGGGATTTCTGATGGCTGGCAAGGCATCATGCACGGTATCTTCCGGAACCGTCAGTTGTTCTGTGGCCGTGAGCCGTCTTGCGGCAAGAGTCGTGCTGAAGTCCGTAACCAACAACCTCCCGGCGGCATACGGAGCCCTGAAGGTAGAGAGAGTGTTTCTTGCCAATGTTGCCGGCAACCAGAACATCGCAGGAACGGCGCCAGTCAACACATGGTACAACAAGGAAGGAAGAAAGGATGAGTCACTACTAGTTCAGAGCCATATCATAGACGGCTCGACCTACACGGCATCATGTCCAGAGCTGACTTTCAAGACCGTCGGAGCATCAGTTGCCAACAACTCATCCCACGAGCCTTCGACTCCTTACATCATGTACGGCTACGCCAATTCCTCTACTGCAACACCTGCAGGATTCACAGCGTCCTTCTCTGCCCAGAGGACTGTGCTTGTAGTGGCTGCGACCGTGGACGGAAAGCTCTGCTACTATCCTGTCACCCTGAGCAAGTCAACCATCGAGCGCAACACCACCTATACAGTGGCCCTTACCATCAGCAGCATCGGTTCTGACGAGCCGAACAAACCTATTGAAAAGGGTTCAGCAAGCGTGACAGTGAGCGTGGACGGATGGAAGTCCGGCGCCACCTACGACGAGACAATCTAACATTATAGAGGATATAAGTCTCGGGGGCGTGCCAGGCGGCACAGGAAGTCTGTCCCGGAAACAGTCCTTCCCGAAGGCGGTCCGACTCCGCCCGCCCCACCAACAACCAAAGACAAAGAAAGTCATGAGAATGAACCGCTGCAACATTGCCGGCATGGCGCTGACGCTGCTCCTGGCCGTTTCCTGCTCCTTCAAGGAGGAGCGGACAGGCTGCCCGTGCTGGCTTACCATAGAACTCTCCGACGTAAAGAGAGTCTCAGACAAAGCGAGCATTGAACTTCTGGAGGACGGCGAGATAATATACTCTGATATGGTCTCTGGAAAAGACATCGAGAACGGCCAGTTCGAGAGAACGGTGCTGAATGGCATCGTCCGCACGAGCGTCTGTTCCGGAGCATCGCGCGTGTCATCATCCAAGGCGATTTTCAACAAAGACAACAAGGTAGATACCGTATGGGCGCACACCGCCGAGGTGGACTGCACCGGGGAGACTGCAGTCGACATAGTGCGGATGCACCGTCAGTTCGCGCACGTGACGCTCCGGTTCCTGGACAGGGAATCGGAGCAGGGAATCGACGCCTTGTCTGTGTCGACGGACTGCGGCGGGCTTGACCTGCTGACGCTGTCTCCGCTGCCGGGAGACTGGGGCATGACGCTGGAACTCTCGGACGGAGGGACGGCAGGGTTCTTCGTGCCGAGACTGCGTCAGGAGGGGCGTCTGGTCCTGACAGTCACCAGTGCTGGGAAAGAGAAGGACGAGATTGACCTGCAGCGTCTTCTTGAGGATGCGGGATACAGGTGGGACAGGGAAGACCTGGATGACGTGACGGTAGGCCTGGACTTCAACCTCGGCGTCGTCGGCATCAGGATAGACCCGTGGAAGGAGGGACAGAAATACGAAGAGAACATCTGACAAAAAAACAGGACAGGATATGAAAGGAAAATTCTTCAGACAATTGTTTATGGCGGCAGCGGTGCCGGCGGCACTGCTTTGCGTCTCATGCGTCCGGGAGCATCTGCCGGAAGGCTCGGGCGTCACCGCAGGGATTGAAATCCTCGTTGACGGGGACTTCCGCGATACCCGTTCCGCCGTAGGACCCGAATCCTCGCTTGACGGATACGAGAACGCGGCCAAGGACATGACCGTCTTTCAGTTCGGAAAGAGTTCCGGCGGAGGATACGTGCTGGAGAGGACGTATCATTTCAACCTGACGGGAGGCGCCGCGCCTAAGGTGAGCGGCGTATCCGGAAGGGGCTACAGGTTCTACGCCGTTCTCAACTGCGGAGACCTGTCGTCATGCCTCTCCAGGGGTGACGGGGAAAGTAAGCTCACGGGGCTTGCCCTGGCCTCTCCGCCGTCGGAGTTCTCCCTTGCGAAGGGAATGCCCATGGCATGCGGTCCGGTGGACGCTGCTTTGGGAACGACCCTCGCGCTGCGTTTCACGAGGCTCCCTGCCCGTTACGACTTCAGGGTAACCAAGAACTTCTCGCACGGCATGTTCAGAATAAAGAGCCTTCGCCTAAGACAATCTCCGACAGAGACGTCACCATTTGCTTCAAAAAGAGCATTCTCCGTTTCCGAAGCCTCAAAAATGGCGGACGGCGACCGCGCGACAGATACGGACCTCACCGCGCTCGAGGCCGGCGCGTCCGTGCGTTTCTACACGCTCGAGAACGCCTGCGGCAGGGCCCTCGACAATCCTACGGCAGATCCGAAGCTGAAGGTGCCGCAGAGCGGCACGTCAGTGGGAGGATACCTGCCGACGTACATTGAGATGACCGGCACCTACACCGACCTTTCCGGCGGCCTTGTCAGCGAGAACACCTACAGGATGTATCTTGGTGAAAACAACTACGACAGCTTCGACGTACTGAGAGGCACGAGATACACCCTGACACTCAATCTCACGGATGAAGGAGGGTTCGTCGACGACTACTGGAAACTTGAGCCGGACGTCACCGACTCTAGGACCTTCAGGTTCGACAAGAGGGAGTACACTGTTGAAGGCAACTCCAGCACCGTTGTGGGGGTTGTCGGAAGCTCGCCGTACCACGGCATAACCTACAGCCTTGACGCGTCACTGTCGCAGGTGTCTTTCGACAAATCGTCGATGAGACTCTCGCAGGGCAAGGTCACTGCCCAGAGAAGCGGCAGCCTCACCGCCTATTACTGGGACGGGCGCGTCGCCGACAGATGCACGGTCACGGCCCTGGCCTACAAGGAGCCCATTGACGTCAGTCCTATAGGCATGGTGAACGTCAGGACGTCCTGGGACCACCAGTCGTTCACCAAGGTGCATGACCCGGCCTGTACCCGTGACCACGGGGCGCATGACTCCAGATGTACACGCAACCACACGTCACCCTGGAATGACGACTACATCGACATTGATGACTGCCCCAACCGCATAGAGGACATCGACCATTGTCCGAACTACGTGCTGGAGCTGTCGGGAGCAGGCATCGTCAGCATGTCGTTCCAGATAGCCGCCAACTACAGGGTGAACAGTGCGGGACAGCTCGTCTATGACATACTCACGCCCGGTCGCGACTATGTCGTGGAATCGTTCGAGCTCCTGACCGATGACGGCAGGGACGGCGATGACACCGCCAGCTATGCTCCGGCAGAGTTCTCCGGCAACACCGTGAACATCAGCTGCCAGTTCCAGGATTCCAACAGGACGCACTGGTTCATAAAGATCATACCTACCGGAGCGAAGCTGGACCCGCTGGAGAGGAACTATGTCGTCGCCAACGGAGGCTCCGGGCCGATAAATTACAATGAGGCGAAAGTGACGTATCCGAATGCCGCTTACCCGCACGCATACATTCCAAGGTGCAGCAAAACGGACTGGAGGGTATGGATGCTCTCGGACAGGAGCCTCGTGGAGTTCGAGAACACCGACGAGCCCCAGCGAAAGAACTCCTTCATGGACAACGAGGAGATGTGCGCCACCGTCGCGAGCGGCAAATACGGAAAGACGACGAAAGTATATGCCGTGGACATGAACGGCAACGTCCTCAAGGAAAGCGTATTCAATACGGACGAATATACATGCAACGTTATCTGGCATGACTTCTTCTACGACCCTATAGATGCGTCAAGACTGGAGTTCAACTTCTACACCGGATTCCGGGAGTGTCTCCTGCCTGTCACCGTAGTCAACGAGGAAGTAGTTCTCGAGGCGGTGCTGGACGACCGTCCGACAGTATACAACACGACGGAAGACCGGTTCTTCGACTTCTGGACTGACGGATACACCGTCGCGGCCATACTCTATATCCAGGAGTCATACGACACCTATGACTGGGATGCGGAAGTGAACGTTAAAGGCGTTAACAAGCATTACCTGAACGTGGCTCCTGACGGCAGCTGGACGCTGAGGTAGTTCGCAGTCAATGCTGCTGGCTTATTGCATTTCAAATCAATATAGTTGAATTTGTAATTAAATTGAATTGTGCTTAACTTAGAGAGTCGTTAAGCACAATTCTTTCATTTTTATTTATAGTTATAGGCAAGCAATAATCAGACGACTTATGAAATATAAAGTAATAGATGGGAAAGGAATAATTCCTGACGGAACAAATGAGATTGCAGAGTCGGCTTTTAAAGGTTGCACTCGTCTACAATCAATCGTGATTCCCGGTAGTGTAACAGTGATTGGAAGTGAGGCATTTAGCGGCTGCACTAGTCTACAATCAATAGTAATCCCTGATAGTGTAACGAGGATCAACTACTCTGCTTTTTCCGGCTGTAATAATCTTACTTCGATAATTGTGTCAAAAAACAATTCTAGGTATAAGTCCACCAATAATTGTATCTTAACCAAAGATGGTAAAAAACTTATATTATGTCGGAGTCATAATATTCCAGATAGTGTAACAATGATTGGAGATTGGGCATTTAAAGGCTGCACTAGTTTACAATCAATTATAATTCCTGATAGTGTAACATCGATTGGATGGGCGGCATTTTGGGGCTGCACTAGTCTACAATCCATTGTAATCCCTGATAGTGTAACGGTGATTGGAGGGTCGGCATTTAGCTGCACCAGCCTACAATCCATTGTAATCCCTAATGGCGAAACGCGAATTGATACGTCGACATTTGAAGGATGTGGTGGACTACAATCCATTGTAATCCCTGATAGTGTAAAGGAAATTGGAGAGTCAGCATTTTCATATTGCACCAGTCTGCAATCAATTGAAATCCCTGATAGTGTCACTAAGATTAAAAGTCATGCATTTGAAGGATGTACTAGTTTACAATCAATTGTGATTCCGGGTAGAGTAACAACGATTGATAGTACTGCATTTAAATGCTGTAATAATCTTACTTTGATAATTGTGTCAAAAAACAATCCCGAGTATAAATCCACCAATAATTGTATGTTGACCAAAGATGGTAAAGAACTCATATTATGTAGGAGTCATAACATTCCTGATGGTGTAACAAAGATTGGAAGATGGGCATTTGATGGCTGCACTAGTCTTCAGTCAATCGTGATTCCTGATAGTGTAACAACTATTGCTCATAATGCATTTTGTGACTGCATAAGCCTGCAATCAATAACCATCGCAACTCAAGAGAAAAAGCCAGACATGTCTCGTGAAAAGATAGAATACTTGTTACAGGAATTATCTGAATACTCAAAAGAAATCTCTCTTAGAGTCCCTATTGGCTGCGGTTATGCCTATAGACATCATACTGCGTTTGAGGGCAAGTTCAAGACAATCATCGCCGATATTGATGCCTGATAAATACCATAAATAGAGTACTGGAGGCTTCTTATTACTTCGGTTACAAATGATTTGCAATGACATAGAAATGTGCTTAAATTGTTCACGTTAGGCGCATTTCTTTCATTTTTATGGGCAAGCAATAATCTGAGAACTTATGGAATACAAAGTTACAGACGGACAGACCATTCTAATACTTCGTGAGAAGATCCCCAATAGACACAAATGTTAGTTTATTTCCTGACTTTGACAGCCTAAAAATTCCGTTTTTCTTACGTTCTGATAATCAATATATTGTAAAAAAGCGCAGATTTTTCAGGGTGAATCGCATCACCTTTTCGTGCCTTTGAAAGAAGCTTCGTACATAGGTGTAAACAAGTAGGGTGAATCATTGCCAAAGTCAGGAAAATGAAACAGCAGGAACAGTACAAGTTTGGGAATACTATTTCTGTCCTCGATGGATATACTTTAAGCCCTCGATAATAGTGATTTTCCTAAAAGGACTTGAGATATTCGTATTCTCCGACACCCATGGCCATCATCGTGCCTACAGGTGCCAGATGATGCGGATATTGTCATTTGTGCCGGTGAAGACCTCCCCGACGATATCGACATACTGGTTACACACTGGCCCCCTTACGGCATCCTGGACAATGACCTGTGTTCTCCGGACATTCTGAACTTCGTCCTGAAGGCAAAATCCAAGTGGCATCTCTTCGGCCACATTCACGAAACTGAAGGGCAACAATTCCAGCTGGCAGCACCATTCGTCAAAATATTTCCGTTTTTAACGCCATTTCTTAGCTTCTGCCGAAGGTCTGCCGAAGGTCTGGTTATTTTTGCCGAAAAACTATCGATATGGCAGAATTCATCAATCAAATCCCTGGTTACGAAAAGGGTCGTGTACAGCGTATCACTGCCACTGACGAAGTGAGCGAATCCTTCATCGTCGCCCAGATGGCGTCCGATCTGCGCAAGAAGTGGAACACATCCGTCCTCTGCATTTCCCTGGACGGTCACAAAGAAGCTATCGAATCCTTGATCCCTCAGGAGAAGGCTGTCGGCACCGTCTATGTCCTGGACCAGAAGAATCCCGAGTTTAAAGTTGTTCTTCGCAAAGCCACCGGCATCATCAACCGCCGCTTCGTCCGAGCCCTCATCATCAGCGGTGCCGAGCGCCTCACCGCTAAATACTTCCAAGATCACCCGGAGAAAGGTAGAGAATGGATAGCCAGTCGCCTTGAAGGACTGTCCAGAGGCATGGGCATCCCCGTCATCCTGGTGAGAGTCCACGAAGATCAATCAGAAGAACTATAAGGTATGAGCCGAAGTAAACTTAGAGACAACTTCATGAGGCGCTGTTATACAGGGCGGTCTTTTATTTGTACGATCGACTGACCTATGATATTTATCGGCAATTAAACAATTCTTCCCGCCAAATTGGCAGGTTTAGTGTTATCGTGCAAATATGACGATTTTCTGTGGGCTTTCGGTTGAAAACCCTGCGTCATGTTTTGGGCAGATGGAACACAAGTACGCTTAAATCTATCTCATTGTCTTTTCCACTCTCAAGATGAAGGATATACTGCAACTGCCCCTTGGATTGTATGCTATTCTCGCGAACATAGTACGAATGGGCCTTCACCTGTTTAGGAATTTCCACCAGCACATTATCAATATTCTTACTCCGCACGAAGAGAATCAAAGCCGCCTTACTCTGCCGCCATGTCAAATAACCGAGAAGTTGGTCAATAGATGACTGGATCTGGGACGCCCCCTTCCATATCTTACACTCGGCAATAAACAAAATCATATTGCCGGATTTAACCATTATATCGGTTTTTCCATGATTGTTAAATGTCTCTCCAGTAGCTGAAAGGGATGAGAAGGAATCCTTTAAATGCGCGAGGAAGAGGTTGCGCGAATCCTCTTCTCCCATAGAAGTATATGAATCGGGAGATTCTTCCAGACTTTGACCAAACGCCTTTAGTGACGAGAGAATCTCTCTATAAGCCTGGTCTTCAAGTCTCGGAGTCGGAGATGTCGATTTGGCCTCTGGACGTTCCATTGCGAAACTACGTTTCTTGGCTACAGTCGGCACAGTATAAGTTAATGCTTCTTTATTGTCTTGAACTATTGGAATGCCCAGGTCTTCTATTTCCTTCCGTTCCTTGAGCGCTCTTTCTTTACGGGCGGCAAACGCAGAGGATGCGGTTGATGCTACTTCATCGTTAAATAACTGAATGTCGGATTGTGCATACTCGAACATGTCTGACGCAGCACCTGCAGCTCTGGCAATTTCACTTTTAGTTTCTTCTACACTCGATTTACCCAAGATGTCGCCATAGATGTATCCACTACCAACAGAGAAAAGGGACCACCCGGAAAGTGTAAAAGTAGACGGTTTATATTGCAAACAAGCGCTATCTCCAGTAAAAGGAATATGAAGAGTGTATGCAATTTTATCGGTGTACCAAGTACCTTCGTTCCACGGTGACGGATAATTGTTCTTTACAGAAACCTCGCGCGTTTTAAGATACTGTTTCTCAGTATGTAATGACGGCGGTTCTATCAGATACTTTTCGGATATGTATGCTAAATACGCCGTTTCATCAACAGAGAGTACATAGTTGCTATCAAGGTTACGGATTTCATTGACGATCGACTGGGTACGGGCGTTCAGCCAATCATGCAAAGGCTCTCGTGCAAAGAGGTCTCCCGACATATATTCCCAAATTTCTTTTTTCATTGATATGTGATGCCCTTACTCAAACGTAAATTTACAAAAAGTTCCCGACATAGCCTTGTCAAGTCGCTCGAACTGTGCATATTTGCATATGCATCAAGAGTCTCCCCGGAGGAGCACCCACCGAGTAGCAACGCCTCCTCACCAGACCGTTCTACCAGCACGCCAATGAAATCTACGCACGTTTCGAGGACTGGAAGGACATAAACCGGTTCTATTTCATCTAGTTGTTTTTGGAGATGACCTACTCCAACAACGGGATTGTATCCGAGCTTGCTCCAGACCCTGTGGCTGGGGGTCCTTCGTACAGAACACCTTCAATAATCCGGGGTTGTCCAAGTGTGGCAAGACGGTGCTTCCTTTCCGATACGTGGACTCACCCCTTAGCGGCTGCTTGGGTCTGGAAGGATATTGTGATTGTGGTTGGAGTGGCTTTGAGACTATTTCCGGTTGGTTCAAGCGAGGAGTGGCTATGCGGGAGCAGCTTACTGACGACAAAATCCGACACAGTAAGTACAAGCTGTTTCACATCAACGCTGAACTTGCAACCCTCGACGAACTGTCGACGTGGTTGACACTATGAGTAATCCAAGGTTTGCGGAAAGCGGAATCTCGATGGAGGCTGCGCTCCTTATAATCGGACGAAGAGATCTACTTTTTAACCTTGAACTGCCATTTGAAAGGGCATTTGACATACTTGACACCACTTAAGGTGAAGTATTCTTTCCCTTCAATGTTGGTGTTCTTTCTCCAGTCACCTGGGGACACTTCAACATAGTCAGACACATTCCTTCTCCAGCAGCGCTCAATGCATTCTTCCGCTATTATTCCGCCATCATGCCATTCCACCCAGTCAGACGATTCCAGCGGAATGCCCTTGATGAGCATATCGTCATATATTTCAGTGGAATTCTTGACAGACAGCTCTTTCCCGCTCTCGTATTTAATCTTGTATTCCCTGATTAGAAAGGATGCACGGTACTTGAGCTCAGGATTCTCAAAGGTAATATCGATGCCGGAGGTATGCGGGTTAACACTGCCTAAGGGGAAATACGGGATGCTTTCTATGCCACGCTTTTCGAAAAAGTCCGGATGATCGGCTCTCTTTCTGTCGTTCGTGTGATACATGATAGGGTCTTTGAATCGGCCGGGGCCTTCCTCGTGGTAGTATAACTCAATGGCTGTGGGATGAATCTCACGAACTATAGTTTTGCCGTCTTCTTTACTGAACACTTTGAAATACCCTGCCAGGATTCCCTGGGCACATTCCATGAAGCTCAACCCAATCACTTCAGCGTAATCTTTCCTACTTGAAGGAGAAGGGAACTTTGCCTCTTGGCGATTATTCTGGAATGCATATAGATGTGCCTTAAAATTAGAAAAACTTTCCATGATTATTCCTACTTTTTTAAGCAACGATTTGGAGATATTCATTGACATCGGATAGGATGTTCCAGGTGACACAATTGAGAGCGCCTCCGTTCTGGACAAGACTCAAGCAATCGTCAACGATAAACACCTTGTAGTCAGGATAGAACTTCTGGATTTGCTCCCTCGCCATTCCATCTTCTTCAATACCCAGACCCGGCACGAAGATGCATTTCTTGGTCTGGAGGAAGTTGATGTATGCCCAGGACAGCTTAGCGTGTTTGTTGCTGCCATAAGCCAATTCTTCTACAGTGAAATGCTCCGACAGCATCTTCTTCAGTTCTTTCCTGAGGCCGGGGTCAAAATCGGCATAATTGTTCAGCAGAACTCTGTTTCCATCAATCCACCGGACCATTCCATCGGCGTGACCGTACTTTTCATAACGGTCCCAGGGAATCAAGACAATCTGTGCCTGGAAATGATTCTCCAGTTCAACAATCATATTCCTGTTGAACTTCATAGGGTTCTCCTTAATGATTTTATCGGTCATTATGACCTTGTCGCCGCATTTGACCACATTGCCGCCGTCCAGAACAATATCCGTGGTAACGCAATTCAGCTGCAGGTTCTTGCAGATGGAGGGATAGTCTGGAATGAAGTCCTCGAATCCCTTCAGGTAATCCGGAGTGTATCGGTAGAGCAGGAACTTGTCCTTCTCCAACTGAATGGGCATATAGTCCCTCGCCCAGATGTGCTTCTTGGAAACAGCCAGAGGAAGGAACTGAGTTTCAATATTCCAGCCGCTTAATTTCGCAAGAATCCTTTCAAGGACTTTTCCATAGTGCATCAGTCCTTTGGACAAGAACACCTTGTTGGTTTGTTTATCAGAAATCATAACCTTCGTCTAAAAAGTCCATATCTAAACAATGCGCCTTGTTATACGCATCCATATCAAATCCATGTTCAATGGCCAGGTTCTGCCAAGCATCGGCCTGCTCGTAGTCTATCTCCTCACCGAGGCCATATCGGTAGCATCTGGATAGGTTGAATTCGGCACATGCGCCTCCGCCATAGTCTACTGCCTTTTTGAACCATTCAAATGCCTTCTTGTAATCGACGTGCATCCCGACACCTTCCTCGTAGCAAAGGCCTATATCATTCATCGCACTGGCCACTCCATTATCTGCCGCCCAGAACAACAACCATAGCCCCAGACTCTTACTCTGTTTCGGATAAACATTCTCTATAATCAACTGACCATAGGTTGCTGCAGCGCACAGGTTTCCTTTCTCGATTGCCTTCAATAACCAGAATTCGGACCAATAAATGCTTTTCTTCACTCCTAACCCGTCCTTGTAGGCGAATGCATAGAAGTTCATTGCATTGCTCTCGCCTTTGTGAGCCAACTTTCTAAAAATCTTAGCGGCGGTCTCATAATCGCGATCTCCAAACCATCCATGTTTAAGCCCTAATGCCAGACTATTACCAGCCTCAAGGTTTCCCATTTTGTAGGCCTCTTCCAACAGACGGCGTCCATTCTGAATGTCTCCTTTCTTCAGGAGTCTCATTCCATCGGAAAACCGCAATTCGGCTTCATCCATTGGCAAATCTTCAAACGGCAAATCAGGATCGCTCATAAGATGGAAAGTTCTTCCATTACTTGGTAATTCCCTGTCTACCAGAGCAGGATGAATTCCCAAGATTCTGTTTACATCTTTTATGTTCATACGCTTTGGGTTTGTTGCCGCAAAGGTATGAGGTCAGTTATGGAAAAGCAAAAATCTTCTGTTAAAAAGTGTTAAATATATATATAAATAGTTATTTATCGAATTGTATTCGATTGTATATCAGCGATTTGTATTAAAATCTATTTCATCATATCATCAGCCGAATTTGTAAAACCGCATACAATAAAATACAAAACATGTACCACAGAGGTTAACTATAAGTCTAACGTCTGCTGCCCGCCGTAATGACCCACCCAATGCTGAGCTTTTATCTCAAGCACCGCAATTTCTTCTGAAGTGGAGGCTACACCAAGCAGGGTCGGTTCCTTGAACCGGCCTGAACTTTTGTCGACAACGTACGCGCTGATCGTACCTGATTTATTGCGTCTTTTGCTTACAAACTTAACTGAAAGGTGCTCAAATGTGATGCAATCCACCATAAAAACAATCATTGCTTTAATATATTCTTTAATATATTATTGATAATCAAGCATTAAGAAGATAGCCGATTTTTAGTTGTCAAAAGTCAGGAAATAGAGAACGGGCGACTTGAGCCATATTCAAGTCGCCCGTTCTCTTTAATACCACACCGGATCAGTCGACGGTCGTAATACACGAGCTGGCCGAAACGGTCTCACCTGACTCAGTGTATGATGCAGTGATAATCGTCCATCCGCTGTACTGGCAAGCCGTAACCACACCGTCGCTTCCGTAAATGACGTGCTGGACTCCGTCGTCCTCGACGGACCATTTGCAAAGCGAAGGCGCTATCTCCTTCCGGCCTCCGTCCGGATAGACGGCAAAGACCTTGAGGCGCACGGACTCGCCCCTTTCAAGCGTCACCTCCGAAGGCGACACCTCCAGCGACATCATCTGCTTGTCCTCCGCCTTGACGGTGAACGTGACAGGCTTCTCAAACACGGTCGGCGGAGCGGACAGGTTGCCGTTCGTATAGAGCCTTACCTGCGCGTTGACGGTGGCTGTTCCAGGGGCGATGCCGAGGACGCCGAGTCCTCCGTCCGCCCTGACGACCTCCGGGTTGTCGGAAGTGCAGAACGCCTCAAGCGTAACTGTCTGGCCGTCGTCGTAGAGAAGAGTACCTTCGACCTTTGCCGTCTCGCCGACACGGATGGTGTAGCTTTCCTCAGACGGTGTCCAGGAGACGGCTGTCTTCTCCTTGAACCCGGTGTTCTGCTCCTCCTTGTTGCAGGATGTGCCTGCGATTGCCGCGACTATTGCGGCGGTGGCAATCGCCACGATTCCAAATCTCGATCTCATTGAATGGTTGTTTTAAATGTTGATATTGTCTTCACCGTCTTCCTCAGTCCGGCATCTGCCCGATGATGAATCCCGCAAGAATCAGGAATACGGCCAGGGTGAACTTCACCATACCGAAAACGAACTTGAACAGTCCGGAAAGTAAATTTCTCATCACAAATCCCTCCTATAGTGTTATTTATTGTTTTTCTGACCAAGACTTCTATAACCGTCAACAAGGCCCTTCAGGCATTCCGCTGCGTCCGCTGCCTCATCCATTCCGCATCTGAGCGTGCCTGCCGTACAGTTGTCGAACATCCCGGCATCAATGGCCCTGGCATATTCCCTGACGAACTCCCGGCACGAGGAGATGCTTCCGTCGATGGAGCCTTCGACTCCCTTGACTTCCTCAAGACAGAAAAGGGCCTCCTCCAGACTCGTCCTGGCTCTGGAAAGCTCATTGAGCACGGCAGGCGCCGTCTCTTCCGAAGCCCTCCTGTGTGCGGTGCCGACGATCCTGCTGGCCCTGTATCCTGCCGCCAGAGCCCTGCCGATGGCGTCCTTGTCCTTTTCTTCTTTTCTGTCCATAACAAGCGTCAATGTATCCTTGTGGACGACGGAAAGCTGAAAAAGTATACGCTTCTGTCCGCTCGCGTCCATAAGATTATAAAAACAATACAAATATACTATTATTTATTCACTCTGCAAAATTATATCAATACTTTATGTTAATTTTAGATAAGCAATAGCTTAAGCAGAACGATACAATTAAGGCGACCGCATCTGCGGCCGCCGTCTTTGGGGTTGAAGGTACGACCATCAGTCTTCAGTTGACGAGCATCGGTACCCCGATACCAGGAATCCGAGGTGCTCCTGCGCGGTCTCTGCGTAGGACTCGGCATCCCTAAGCGTACCAAGTTCAATCCGGTCAAGTTCCTCAAGGTCACTCATGGCCTGTCGCAGGCTCTCCAGATAGGCCGTACAACTGTGCCGGCAGTCCTCGATGGAGGCAGCTACACGAAGCACGTCCTCGACCTCGGCAACGGAGGTCTCCAGGCAGCGGATGGTCTCGTCCAGTTCATTGATGACATTTGGTTGTGTGTCCGCCGACAGCAGCCTTCTGGCACGGCAGATAGATTGATGGCAGGCGGCTCCCTGTACGGCAGCCGCTTCAAGTAATACATTTTTTCTCATATGTATTATTAGATTGATTGGTTATCGGGATGGACACCGCGTCCTTCCCTTCACTGGCGCAGTCGCCGCCGGAGAAACGTTCTCCATGAACCTGCCGCAATCTGTACAGTCATCTCTTGAATATTGTCCGGTGCTCCCGTAATGGGACGCACTTGGGATTGATACGGCAGTCCCGCCCCAGCAGACTGCCGTGGGCTGCGGCCATCGGGACTCCAGAATGGACGGAGCCGAATGAAAAGTGAAAGCTGGTTCTCTAGCGGTGTTTTCGGATTGGCGCGAGATCCGTGTCCGGATATGGGCACGCGCGTCTGAAGAAGGCCCAGAGGTTTATCTGTACGGACAGGTAATGACATGTTTCCTCCAAAGGCCTTGATGTATGAAAACTGCGGACAGAATCACGACGTCACGGATTCTGCCCACGATAGTAATCTTGTCTCCTATGGATGATTCCTTGTCCGTATATCTTCATCACGACTCAATTCTGACACTATACCTGCTGAAAAGCGAAAAGGTTGCAAAGATAGTTCACCCCAGCCGTTGTTCGTAATTATTCGAAACAAATACGTATTTTTCCGGACAAGAGGTATCCTGACGCGTATTTACGGTAGTTCATTATCCAAAAGAGAAAGGCGCCGCCGCGATTCACATCGTGACGACGCCGCCCGTACGTACAGGCTTGCCGTTAGAACTTAAAAACTGATATAAATAAGCATCCTTCTGCTATCCCTCCGGCATGTCCTCTTCCCGACTCCTCTTCGCGAGAGGTTTCAGGTTGCCGATTATCGGGGTATACTGCTTGACGCTGTCCTGCGTCAGCCCCATCTCCTCACGCTTCTTCCTGCCGACCGAGAGCTTGACGAAGTGCGTGTTGCCGTATCTGTTGTCGGGCACCTCGCGCACCTCGATGTCCATGTAGATGTGTCCGCCCTTCTCCTTCGAGCCTACGAATATGGAAGGATTCCCCGACACGGGAATGACGACGGTCTGGTTCCCGCCCGCCGTCGTCTCAAGACGCGCTCCGTTGAGCGCCGAGAGGTCGATATTGCCGACCAGTGACTGGTTGTTTGCCATTTTCTTGTGGTTTTATGTTGGTATTGTATCTTGCCGTGACCTGCCGGAGCGGTTAGTCCGTCAGGTCACGGCAAATATAAGAATAAATACTTTAAGATTATTATTAAGATACTATTTAATGAGGAATTTTCTACTCCCACTCACTTTCGAAGAGAATCTGGCGTATATCTCAGGCTCATCCTTCTCCAGGGATTTCCTGTCGAGGGTGACCGTCGTCTCAGGCTTGCCGTACTTCATCCACTTCTCGGGGAACTCCTTCTGGAAGGCCTTCTCGTCAAACACCTCCTTGAGACTGCTCTTCCATGTGGCCAGGGTCCTTACCTCTCCGGTGTCGCTGTCCGTATAGGAGAGGGTCTCCGCCTCTCCCGTAGCCATCTTCAGCGCATCTGTAAGATTGGACTCGCGTTCCTCGAGTTCCTTGAGTTCTGTCCGACAGTCCTTGAGTGACTTCCACAGTTCGAATATGGCCTTGTCAGCATCCGCCGTGAGTCCTTTCCTGGACTTGGGATAGCGCCTCAGCGTATCTGCGGCATTGGTGTCTGCCGGCGGGATATCCTTCCCTATATTCTCGTTCCAGAAGCGGTCGATCCTTTCTATTAGCGCATCGAAGAACGGCCGGTTGAACGGGACTTCCGCATAGTCGAAATGCAGCGTCGGGGAGCCCGTGATCCAGCAGAGCGTGCCGGCGTCGGCTCCCAGGATGCCCATCTGATACTGTATCTGGCAGTACCAGTAGTCGGGCAGGTCATCCTTGTCGACAGTCTTTGACGTGGACTTTATCTCAAGCACCCTCCCGTTCCTCATCGTCTGCTCCGCTGCCGGAGTCCCTTTCGGCCAGTAGAGGCGGTCGGGGCTCACGCGGAGATAGTCCCTTTCGGTATCCACCGCCATCCAGTCTCCCTCGGACGTGATGTCGACGATCGAGCCGGTCTTTCCGGAGAACCATTCAGCCACGGCCGGCTCAAGTATATGTCCGTTGAACATGGCGTCGCTCTCCTTGACGGGTTCAGCCCGTCCCGTCTTCAGCAGGTACAGCCCGTACGGTGTCTGGAACGGGCTCGCGCCCATTATTGTTCCGGCGTCGGACGACCCGATGCCCTTCTTTCTCTCTTCAAGCCACTCCTCGTGGGTGGCCGGTCTTATGACTCTGTAACTCATATCTTTGTCTGTTTTCAGTTTAACTTGTCCTTGATCTCCTTGTAGTCCGCGAACCTGACACGCTCGCTGAACCGCTTTCCGTTGTGCCAGAAGTCCTGCCACAGATCGTCCGAATCCTCTCCGTCCCCGTTGACGCGGACCGTGATTTCCGGATACGCCCTCGACAGCCGCTCCATGTCCTCCTCGTAGTCATACCATTTTGCGTAGACGGACTCGTACAGCGACAGGTCGTCGCATGAGAGAATCCCGTCGATCTCCCTTGTCATGCTCCGGTACTGTTCTTCCGGACCCTCCTCAAGGGTGAATACGAATTGTGTATAATATCCCATAGCATCTGTTGTTTTAGAACCACTCTATCCTTATGAAGCCGTTTGACTTGTCCGAGGAATCCAGCCATTCCCTGAATACGGAAATGAGGTCCTCCCTTGTATATCCGGCGTCGAGGACGGCGTCCGTCTCTTCCGGTGCCTCTCTGTTCTCCAGCGAGGCCACCAGCGACCCAAGCCCTTCGCGGCTCAGCTCCATCACGGTCTCCTCGGCGTCGCAGTATTCCACGAGGCTCTTCCTGCCGCCGTCTCCGTCCGGATATTCATAATTCTCAAGCAGACGGTTGACCGCGTCGCACGCGCCGGCCGAAAAACATCCTGTACCGTACTGCACCCGGTATGTCGTGCATACATGTGCCCTGTAACCCATATGTGATTTGATTTGCGGGCCGCCGCGGAAGCGGCCCAGTTGATAACCTAACAGTCCCAGAACACTGCGAAGCCGATGCGGTTGCCGTCATCATCAAGGCTGTCGTTGTACATGTCAACCAAGTCGCGGAACTCCTGCGAGCGGAAGAACGCCGCGTCTGCACCGGGCGGCAGGTCAATGTATTCTCCGGCGTGTTCCCGCATCTGCGGAATCTCGTCCTCGGAGTAAAGGCACCCGTCAAGGACGAATGCCGGCAGGTCGGTGAACCCTTCCGGATTGCATGTGTTGTGGAAGTTGCCGAACTCGTCGGTGGATGACCAGGCGAACTCTATCGACGGGAACTTGTCCCTGATGAACTCCTCAATGTCGTCCGACTTGCCCCACGCAGAGACGGTGGAGAACCTCAGCCTACCGTCAGCATCGACGGAGAACTCATCCTTCTCGTCAACGTCCGGCCCGCAGAAGCAGGCTACGGCGTGGAAGTTCGGGTCGAATGTCCCTCGGCAGTAGATAGGGCTTTCGTCAATCTCATCCCTCGTCATTCCGAAGGCGGCCAGGAGGTTTCCCATCCAGTAGCGTCCGAAGCTGAAAGGCTTTCCTTCCAGAAGGTTCGGCATTGTGTTGAGTGTGCTGGCGAACTCCTGGAGTTCGTCCATGTCGCCGGTGGCGATGTAGTTTGTGCAGGCCCAGTTTGGCATAATCTGTAGGTTTTAGTTGTTTGACGTTTTTCTTCCGGAGAGTTTCATCAGTTCGTTGAAATTCTCATCCGTGATGTTCCATTGCTTGCGGATGGCGCTCTTGAGTGTCCACGACGGCTTGTCCTTCGGTTTCTTGGCAGCCCAACTTATGAAGGCGTTCCACCTCGGATGCTGAGGACTTAATTCAGGCAATCCTTTCGGCTGCTCCGGCAATGTAGGCGCACAGACAGGTGCAGTCGTTTCCTTCTCGGACGGGATTGTGACAGTTGCCGTCTGGCTGGAGTACTTGGTGTCGTTGCGCCCGCGATAGATATCCGCTCCAAAGCCGAGCGACTTGCAGGCCACTCCCAAAGCATCCGTATAAGCCTTCTTGTAAGCCTCGTCATCAACGAAGAGTCCTTCGTCCGTCTTCAGTACCAGACGGTTGCCGCCGGTTCCACGTATCGGCTTGCTCCATTTGCCGGTCTTCGAGTCCTTGAGATAGAGATTGAGGTCAGTGAACACGCAGATCTCCCCGTTCTGGAGGGAGACTTTCTCCTGACGTGTGACTTCCGTGTACCATCCTTCTCCCGCCGGCCCGAAGAGCCTGGTGAGCTGCTCTATTCTCCACATGGGGTCAATCTCGGTAAGGCGCTTTCCCCAAGGCGACTCGAACGGCTTCTGCGCGTCTTCCGGGACGCTCTGCACCTGCTTGAAGATATGCAGGTTGTCCGCATTTTTCAGTTCCATATTGCAGTTGATTTTAAGTTGTACTTTCTCTGCCTCAGGCATTGTTTTTCCTTTCCCTTGACGGGCTGCCTGTGATGCTTTGGAAGGACACGGACGGAAGAGAAAGGCAAGGGCGGCTCAGGGAAACCGATGCCTGCAGGGTGTCTGTTTCCCGGAACGAAGGAACTGTCCCTTGACGCCGGACGGACGCGTCCAAACTTTGCAGAACAGGTGGACTGACAAGGGAACAAGGACAAAAAATCCTCTTAATCGACAAAATTACCCTAAAAAAGGCCTCTTAATCGACAAAATTGCTTATTATTGTTATCAACAACATTGTTATTGGAAAAATTTACGGAACATGATCAATATTCACGAGATAATCATGGCGACTTCCGATAAAACGGAGACAGCAAAGAAGACCAATTTGATAAAGAATGGCAAACTTAGAAAAATAGCGCCTAAGGTTTATACTACAAATATGGATGAAGATCCTAAAATATTAGTGAAAAGGAATCTATTCTATATACTTGGTCAATTGTATCCAAATGCAGTGATAAGCCATAGATCAGCATTCGAGTTCAAGCCCACAGAAAATGGAGATATATATTTGACATATAAATACTCTAAGATTGTTTCTTTGCCTGGGATTAAGGTTCATCTGATTGAAGGACCTGCCGGAACTGAATATGACAGACCTTTCATTGGAAATCTGTTTGTGGCAAGCAATGAAAGACGCATTCTTGAGAATCTCCAAAAAGGTCGTGCCAGAAATGGCAGTGATTCAAAGTGCCTACCTCGTGAGATCATTGAAAACAGCCTTGAAAAGATGCTTCAAGTAAATGGCGAAGCCGGAATCAATGAGTTCAGAGACAAGGCGCGATCTACATCGATACTGCTGGGAATGACGGAAGAGTTCGAAACCTTGAATGGAATAATCGGCGCCTTGCTGTCCACTAAGCCATCTGCTATTCTCACGTCAGACAACGCAATAGCCCGTGCGGCTGGGCTTCCTTACGATGGTGACAGGGTGAAGTTGTTCGAAGTCCTGTTTGAAGCTTTACACAATGAGATATTCCCGGTTATTGATGAACCGAATCAGACAAATTCTGAATTCAGGAACTTCGCTTTCTTCGAAAGTTATTTCTCCAACTATATTGAGGGCACTGAATTCGAAATCGAGGAAGCCAGAGCAATAATTGATACAGGTCAGCCAATGCCGGCAAGAAATGCAGATTCTCATGACGTGTTGGGCACATTTCAGATTGTATCTAGCCGACGTGAAATGCGACGTACTCCACGCTCTGCAGAGGAATTGATAGAGATACTGCAGGAAAGACATCGAATCATGATGGCCGCTAGGCCTGATCGTGATCCGGGAATGTTCAAGATGAAGAACAATCATGCTGGAGATACGCATTTCGTGGACTATGGGCTTGTGCGTGGCACCCTGACGAAAGGATATGAATATTACCGGACTCTTGAATCTCCTTTCTCAAGAGCTCTTTTCATGCTCTTTATGGTAAGTGAGGTTCATCCTTTCAATGACGGTAACGGACGCATATCGCGTATCATGATGAATGCTGAGATGGTCAGTGCTGATCAGTCTAAGATTATCATACCTACCGTATTCCGCGAAGACTATCTTAACTCTTTAAGACGGCTGACAAGACGCTATGACCCGTCCGTGTTTATCAGAGCCATGTCAAGAGCACGCGAGTTCAGCGCTAATCTTATAGGTGATGATTTCATCGCAACAAAGACTTATCTTGAAAAATGCAACGCATTTAAGGAAGGTGAAGACTATATACTTCGCTTTTAGTCTTAATCGACAAAATTACCCTGAAAAAGGCCTCTTATCCGACAAAATTGCTTATTTCTGTTATCAACAACATTGTTATTAAAAAAAATCAAGGAGTACATTTTTTAGTTTACACCACATAGTCCCTGTCCAGTTCCACAAGGGTATCAACCCTGAAGCAGCGCCAGTCACGGCGCTCAAGGTCGAAATACGAGAAGGTCCCGTTGAACGCAGGCTTGCGCTTTGACGGGGCTTTCTCTTTATTCTCATGACGTTCAATAATGTCCGATGCTCTCGTGCCGTATGCGTCACGATGTTCTCCATTAACTTTAGTGAATACGAAGTGACACATTCCATCTATCATTATGTTTTTCATTTCTTCAATGTCGGAATAGATTTCAGCTGCCGCCTGGAGAGGCTTGCTGTCAGCGAGATATTTAGCAATCTTATTCAGTTCTTCATCGTTATCCTTTGTGTATCTATAGCTTAATCTTTTCATTTCCATTGTCTTTTTGAGTTGTCCATAATTGCTTTCTTGATCATCTTCCCCAGTTCCGGAGCCAGCCTCGACATGTCCGTCATGCTGACATGGTGGTCATACATCGCCGACGGGTCGTACTCGAAGTCGATGCCGATGCTCACGAAGGAGAATCCGTCTCTGGAGAGTTCCTTCACCGCCTTCCTGACGTTCTCGGCAGGCTCGCATGGGGCGCCGTCTGAGACCACGAAGAAGAGGCACTTTTCCCGTGTCCGAGCCCTTACACGTGACGCGGCCTCACGGATGGCCTTCGAGTCGATGTTGCTCCAGTCCGCATCAATGCTGCCGAGGACATGCTTGTCCTTCGGTGCCTTTCCTTCCCTGTAGGCATTGAGTTTGATGGACTGGCCGTTTTCCGTCGTGTGGCCGTAGATATACAGGTCCACGTTCCTTATGCCGGATATGGCCTCGTTCAGGAGCACTGCCGTATCCCTTGCAGCCTCGATTTTCTCTCCCTCCATCGAGCCGCTCTCGTCCACGAGGACGCAAACGGCCATCCGGTCAGCCCTGACCGTCCGCTCCTGACGGTAGATGTTCTCGACGCCCTGGACCGCCTCGGCCAGCTTGCAGGTATCCAGACGTCCGCTCCGCAGCCCGCGCAGGTCAAGGCTCCGGTCAGTGCCGTTGCCTCTCAATGCGGTGGCCATCGCAGGGACGAACCGTCTGACTCTTGACAATGACTCTTTATAACGGGACCCGTCCGCATCCGGACGGTGTATGTTCACCCTGTCCGTCAATCCCATTTCAAGTTCTCCTTCCAAGGCACGGCCGAGCCGGTTCCCGTCCTTCATGATTTCTGTCGACATGCGGCTGTCGTCCAGCCGTGAAGGTGCCTTGCCGTCTGAAGGAACTTGTATGACATCTTTCTCAAGCGATTCAAGGACCTTCTCCAATGCCTTCTCAAGTTCAGAATCCAAAGAACCGCCGGCCTTTCCTCCCTGCTGCGGATTGCGCTCAGACTTGTTCTCCATCTCGAAGAAAGCCTTTATCAGTTCGTATATGCGTTCGGCTGCATCCAGCACGTCCCGGCAGGACTTCGGAAACGGAAGTATCACCTCCCGGACATCGTAAAGGGTGTCGGCGAACTCACGGGCGTCGTTCATGTCAAGCGCCTTGGGATAGCGCACCATTGCCAGTATGGAGTTCATGAGCCTGGCAGGACGGCTCAGTCCGATGCTTCCGGAACGGCCTCGCATCCTGGCAGAATGCCTGTCAAAGTAGTAATATTTGGCGCATCCTAGGAAACCCGCCAGTCCGGGACGCTCTTCTCCGGTGAGCATCTCTATGCGCTCGTCCTCGATGATGTTGAAGAGGTCAGCCACCACACGTTTTCCGGACCGGGACATCATGTTGAAGTCCGTATAAAGCAGATGACTGCCTTCATGGACTGCAAGCCCCGTGAAGATGTCTATCTTCTGCGCGGCTGACAAGTCCGGATTGTCGAACATGTCGGTAGCGACGCTCACGACGCGGCCGTCAGTGCATGAGACATTGGGAGTAAGCGCGATCCTGACCCTGAACGGAGTGTTCATCGCAACTATCATGTCCCTTGCGTGGCCGTATGCCATCCTGTGAAGGTCTGCGCTGTCCTTAGGTGAAAGCATCGCGGCGGAGTATACCGCACCTGACACAGATGCGTCCTCCTGTCCGAGCCTTCCGTTTGTCCTGACGCTGGTGTAATTCCGGCCGGTCCTCTGGAGGATGTCCTTCTCCAGAACTTCAATTTTCTGTTCGGTTGTCATACCTGCTCCTCCTCATCTGTCTCTTTGCGGTTCACGTCGTGGAAATCCTTCGCAAGTTCAATGGTGTCCCTGATGATCTGGGCACCAAGAATCAGTATGCAGCCTCCGAAGAAGAAGGCATAGAGTGCCCAGTAGACGATGTCTGATAAAAGTTCCATAATAGATAAAAGATTATTGGGCTTCCCTTGTCGGGGAATCCTGACGCTGCCGCATGGACGGGACAGAGGCAAGGGTGTCGTCGGAACTGATGCGCCTGTGTCCGTTCCGACGTATGAAAGGCGAAGCCGGCCCTTGCGGACAGGGACCGGCCATAACTTTGCGGAAAGGATTCAACGAAGCGGGAATAGAAATAAGTACAAGCAAAAATCAAGTCCACCTATAGGATGACTCGGGAAACATGCAACATACCTATCAGATAATTCATGAATTTTAATTCTATCATAGAACCCATTGATAAAACCGCAAAAAGACAAAGAGAGCGACTATTTAGTCACCCTCTAATTATAATATAGTATAATGTTATACTCTTCAATCCTTTTGATGTTTAAACATGCCCGTAAACTCGGACATATTCGATGAAATCTCTTCCAAACACCTCTGTTGAGACAAAATAGCATCTCTCATATCTTCCGCATAATCACTCATATTTACGTTATGAAGCATGGATCTAATCACCGCGATAGATTTCTTTATCGTTTGATACTCATTCCATTTTCTCCGCCTCGCCTCCACCAAATCCGCACGATCATTCAGTTTGAGAATATCTATTGTCGCTTTACCTTTTGAACTCTCCGCTCCGTCAATTACCCGTGCTTTAACGATATGCTCTTCAAAGCAAACAAACCGTCCTGGGTCTTCAGATGTGGGATTGATCAGCAAAGATACCTCTTGCGTTACATTTCTATGTGGAACGTCTCTTTTATGTTCATCCTCCAATGGAAAAAGATTCTTCTTGAAAGAACGATTGCATTCAGAGCAGCTCAGAAGTAAGTTATCCCAATTGTATGCTAGCCAATAATAACCAGGCCGATTCATTGCAGAACCGAAAGACTGCTGATAGGCTTTTTTCGGCCTGAAGTGCTCAACGTCTCCAAAATCCCCATTCAGGTAACGCTCGCAATACGAACATTTGTTATGTTGGTCAGACTTCAGTCTATCTTTTACTGTCGAATCGGCATAAACCTCACTGCTGAATGAGAAATTCGTCTCGCCGTTATCCGCTTGTTCTATCAGTTTCGCCTTCAGTTCTTCTCCTCTAGTGAGAAGTATATCTGGAACTGGAGTACTTTTCGATATCTTATTCATATGTCTCTACTCTATGTTGAGACTTTTCGCTATCTTATAAAGCAGGTCTCTTGATTTCAGTTGCTCAATGGAATCGCCAAAAGACAGCCGTGAAAGTTCTTTGTCAAGTTCCTTGAGACGCAAGTCTTCATCTGAAGTTCGGTTATTCTTCTCAAGTAATGATTTTTGCTCAGACAATATATTATCCCATTGAGGAGAACGGGAACTTTGGAGTCCAAATAATTCACTCAACAGAAGTTGGCTTATATCATAAGTTTCGTATCCTTTTGCATCTGCATCAACGATTCCATCCTCACCCAACACTATGACTTGCGCAGTGTCCATGGCGCCAGAAAGTATTACCGGGCTGTGTGTGGAAACAATGAACTGTATATTTGGGAATGTCTTAGACAGACTGCCTATAATTGTGCGCTGCCACTTCGGATGAAGATGAAGATCAATCTCATCTATCAAGACTATACCGTTAGACATTAGAGGATTCTCCATGTCAGGATTAGCCTCAGCCATACGTGAGGCGATATCCGCCACCATTGCCGTCACGATTTTGTAGCCGTCACTCATTTGTTCTATTCGTAGTTGTCTGTATTTGCCGTCACCCACTCTTTCATCCATAACAAACCGCAGCGGATGAATCATCATTCTTGGATTTGAGAATTTTTCTCCAACAAAAATAGACAATGCTTTTCTTACAGTTTCAAGAGGTTTGCTTTTGTAATCCCAGTCACGATGGTCTTCTCTCTCTCTTCGTTCCTCGTCCTCCATCAAATCGAACCATTCAATGAACTGCCTAAAATTAGCGCTGGCCTCAAGCGCACCAGTATAGGAATCCCATCGAGTAAACGCTTTCTTGAAATCCCTTTTTCTTTCAGGTGCCTTTATTTGACCTCGTCCAGTTCCATAATATGCAACAACAGGAAGATTACACTCTTCCTTATTATTGATTTTTGACATCAATAAATCAGCATAGGAATTAACATTTTTGAGGATCCCTTCTGGAGACTTGGACTTTCCCTGCCTGTATCTTAAGATATCAATGTCTCCATTGTAATACGTATCAAATAGGGATTCAACCTGCAGGTAATCTCCATATTCCTCGTTTTCAGTAATATGAATATCCGAATCAGTGTATTGCTTAATGGCCTGTCCAGGGAAGTTTGATGTAAACGTGCTGATTGAAATCGCAATAGCATCCAGAATAGACGATTTTCCACTGCCATTATTCCCGACAAGAATAGTTACATTTTTGTCGGAGCTAAATTTCAATATTTGTTCATCCTCGCCAAATAGACGAAAATTTCTCAAAGACAACTGCTTTAGACTTTTCATTCAAACCAATTATTTATATCGCAAAAATACAAAATATTCACAAAAGGCAATCTATTAAACCGTCACTTTCTCCATTGCATCGCCATAAATACCAAACCTATAACAATTGTCAAGTGGATAAATTCATGTATTTGTCCACTTTAGGTATTACTGAAAGTCCGCCCCATGTCCCGTGGATCTGTCCAAGGGAGTCGATGGACTCAACGACTCCCGTTTTTCTGTCATATCTTTTCGCCTGGAGGTCCTTGCCTCCGTCGTCATCCATCCTGACGATGAGGATGGTGTCTCCTATATTTATCTTATCCATAACAAGTTCATTTGCAGGTTGTCGCATCAATTGCGCTTCAACGCCTCCGCTATTGAAATGAGCGTAGGCAGCTGAAGCCCGTAGAACCCTTCGTCAATGACGAACCAGCCGGGAATGTATGATTCCTTTGCCATGTATTCCATGGCCTCGTCCCTTGAATAGTCGTTCATGTCGCCGTCGCAGGTCATGAACACGTACAGGTGGCCGTCAATGACCTCAAGCAGCCTGACTTCCATCTCCTGTATCGAGTCACTGTATGGGTTGAACACATATCCGAAGACTTTGTCGGACAGGTCGAGAGTCCATCCGCCCATGGTGAGGCGGATGATCTCATTCCTCAGAAGGACGGTGTCCTTCCTGATTGAATCGAGCGCCCTCATAACACTTCAAGGCTGTCCGCCACAATTTCGGTCGCATTACTCTCGGCGTTGTTGATGTCCACGAACCTGCGGTATCTGATGCGTCCCGTCAGATGGACCGCCGTTCCTTTCGCTATCCTGTCAAGGCCGCTGACGTGCCCGCCCTCAAATGCGATGCAGCTGTGCCAGGTGGTCTCGATGACCGGCATCCCGTCGGACGCCCTGTAGACGTAATTGGTGGCAAGGGAGAACCGGACAATCCGTCCTTCTCCCGTTTCGTTAATCCGTACTGTGCCGACGGCTCCCCGAAGCTCGACACGGTTAATACATTTAGATTTCATAACATAATAGATTACGCATCCAACAGCAGATGCTTACGATGCTTTAAAAGAGCATTGCTAGCGAGTGAAAAAGAAATATGCTGAAATTGATGCACGCAGTGTGTGCCATTTCAGCATATTAGGTTTTGTTGAACCGGTCTTTTGAACGAGAAGATATGCTCTACCTTTGCAGAGTGAGCGAAGAATGTTGGAGCCGAACCGTTTTTCTTAGATCAGTCGCCTTTTCTTTAATTGCAAGTCTTTTCCGGCGTATTTGACGATATCATTACCGAGAAGGTACGCCTCAGTGCTATACTTCGCAGGGCTGTCTCCATTCCTCGTGAAATTGGCCTTAGAGTTTCGGATGGCGTCCTCGATATAAATAGGCATAAGCCCGCTGTCAAATCCTCCTGAGATCTTGTTGTTAACATATTCCTTGAACGAGGTGTAAGATGAGACATCCTCATCATTTGGCTTGGTCCCGTAGATATGATAATATAGCCATATCTCGAAGGAAGGATTACTTTGCGCAACATTCCAAGCGATGTAATTCTTTCCGGTATTCTTTTCTGCACAGAATGTACGCAGACGTTTAATCAGGCCTTGTTCTTCCCATTCGTCAGTATCAACTACAAACCAGATGATATCCTTTTGATCGTAATCAAGGGTGTAAACCGGTGTCTCTCCTTCAAACAATTCTTCAGCACGCATCATCAGATTATTTGGAGAAGACCTATGATTGTATGGTGTGATAGCGATAACTTCAAGATTGGAAGACAACCCACTGAAGAAATCGAAATAATTCTTTTCTCGGTCATCACCCTCGCAGAACACATAAATTTTCTGCGCATCCTTGGAAGGCAAAGCCTTCTCATATATTCTTCTTCGCTGAATCATCGCACCTACCAGTTTAGGTCTTTCAAATTGGAGAGGAAAGGTATTCCGCCGTAGCGGCCATTTAAATATCCGTGTTCGATATTGGCAGTCTTGTGGATATTAAAATCGCTCAGAGGGTATATCTGCGTTGCCTGACTGCTATCCTTCTGAGTAAGCCATATCTCATCTGCCCTCAATATCTTCTGATCAAGGAGGCATGACTCATGCGTCGTGAATATCAATTGTCCCCGACAGGACTCCTTTTCAGAAATCTTGGATATGATTACCTTAATCATTACAGGATGTACACTCCTCTCAATCTCGTCAATGAAATATGTCTTATCCTCGATGAAGATGCTGTAAATGAACGGGATGTAATCAATAATCCTTATTGTTCCGTCAGATTCACTTTCCAGCGGCATCTGACAATCATTCCCGGAGATGTCAACATGTATAGGCTGCATCATTTTGAGAAGACATTCTCCGTGCTCATATACAACTGACGCATAGACGCGTGAATCGAACCTGTTTTCAGCGGGGATTGCCACACCTGGGGTTTCCTTGGCTATCTGCATCCGTCTGCGCAGGCTGGGGGACAAAGTGTCGTCATTCTCCTGAAGGATAGTCGTTCTGATTACAATTTTGGATATGCCGGTATTCATCTCAGGAAGGAGTCTGTTGAGAAGTTGAAGCATTTCCGGATTCTTGTCAAGCTGATGTGCAGTTATCCCGCTCATTCCGTTAGGCTTGACAATCGTTATGTTATTGAAGAGCCAGTCATAGGCCTTTGATATTGCCTGTATGTCTTCAGGGTATTTCTCGCCCATGAATGAAAGAAGCAGGTCGGTCTTTCCCAGTATCTTATCCGTAAGAGCATCGGCAAATACTACGTTTGATGAGTTCTGCTCCAGATATCCTTTGTAGAATTCTATCTTCTGAATACCCTTCTCATTGCTTCTGGAGAAGACGAGTTCGTCATCTTTTTCCCTGGAAATGTACAGTTCCTCTTTAACTATGCAGTCCCTGACGAAGGAAAGTGTATAATAATATATGACTCCATCATGATAGAACTCGACAGCTATTGAAACAGGAGAGTTCTTTGTGTCTTCATTTAGCAAGAAGGGAATTTTGTAAAAACTGGAAGAGATGTTTTCAACAGTCCCGTCATGCACGATGTCACGCAGGATGGATATCGCCTTGATGAGATTGCTTTTCCCGGCACCATTGGCACCATATATTGCACTCAACCTGACAACCTTAGTATGATCCTGACGTACAATATGGCCCGCCAGTTGCTGAGAACGGCTGCTAGGAAACAGATTAAACTCCGTCTGTTCTTTGAAAGAGAAAAAATTCTCAAAGATAACCCTCAATAGCATATGACAAATCTTAACGGTTAATATACGCAAAGGTATATTATTTCTGCCACAATTCAAATATACTTCTACAATATCCGTTAAATTTTAACGGATATTGCCTATTTCTTAATCTTCCACGATATCTATCTCGCGCAGAACATCTTGTTGACGATTCCCATCTCTCCCTCCGAAGGAGTGCCTTCGAAGTACGGCAGGAATATCTGCGTGAGTGCCTCGAGTGCACTGTACCCGCAGCTGACCAGCTTGGCCACCATGAGTGTCTGTCTTACTGTCACTGCCGTGGAAAGATCACCTTTGACGTAGCTGTCTCGTATGTCTTTCGCCACCTTGCAGATGTTTATGGCATCCGTCTTCTGAATCCCATATCTGGAAACGAGAACTGCCGTTTCATCGTCCACTGTAGGATACTCCATCTGAAGACGGAAGAAACGGGAACTCAATGCCGGGTCGAGCATATTGGTTCCCACGAACTCCGCCCCGATATTGGCCGTGGCCACAAAGACGCATTCGGGATGAACCTTCACCATCTGGACCGGCGATACGTAGTCATTACGCATCTCCCTCGTGCCGTCAAGGCAGGACATAAGGTAATCGAGGGCGTTCAGCGGAGCGCGGTTTATCTCATCGAGAAGAACGACCCCAGGTCTTTGTATGTCCTCAAGAAACTGGGACGGCTCAAATACCGACTTGCCGTCCTTGATGCGGTGAACGCCCAACAAGGCCGACATCGGGTCTGACATCGTTCCCATGTTGTACTTGCGGCATTCCAGGCCGAGCCGCTTGCATGCGAGCAATACCAGCTCCGTCTTTCCCGTTCCGGACGGGCCCGTGAGAAGCAGGTTGTCATGGTTGTGGATGAATGTCATCGCCATCTCCCACCGACGGCTATCTATTGAAAAGCCATCAGTAGAGATAGACGGCTTCGACCACGCCTTCTCCGTGCGTATCCTCTCAAGAAGGGTTTTGCTCCTGGCTGGAGCGTTAGTTTCCACAGTCCGCGCGAAAAGGCCCTCCAATACGGAGACATTATTCTGTTTGTATTCCTCCCAATCCGAAATCATCTCCTCCGAGGGCTGCAACGGGTCTTCAGGACAATCCATAGGAAAGATTCCTCCGATGGCGGCCATGAACGGGGCTAGGCCATCTCCGTTTGAACGTGAGCGCGACTGACGCAGCTCCAACGCCGGCGTGCAGAAAACAGTCCCAATAGGACACCTTGCCCTTATCTTTGAGTCCGCCTGAATATTCAGATTTTCAGGAATCTCAGTACTGTCTGGAAATCTTTGTCCCGGCAATGCCCTGAGCCTGTTTGTCCCACCTTCGGGATATGTCTTCAGAAATATGTATCTCATTTTATGCAGTCTTTTGCCGGACTTGCAGCACGCCAGTCCTGTCCGGCGTCCCGGTTTCCGGAATCACACAGCATGCATTGGCCCGGAAAGGGGCGGACAGGCACAAAAGGACAGCTGCGGAAATGACGCGACGTCGCGGCGTGTCCCTTTCCGCAGCGTTTTGTGGATTCCGTACCGGGGCTATCTTCGCGGCGTGATTCGGATGCCGGATGCCGTCACATACTATCAATTTGTATTTAAATAATTATCATTTTATTCAATAAAGTATTGTTTTAATTATCTTTTACCTATCTTTGCGTATTGAAACAATTATCTCAAAGCAAGAAAACAATGGCAACTTTTTTTGTCACCTGTCTGTTGGGGGTATGCCTGACAGCGGCAGTGGTCGTAGGAGTGACACTCCTTTTTTCGGAGCGGTTCAGGAGAACTGGCGGAACGACAGTGGCGGTCGACAAGGGCGGCCCCGTCTGCCGAATGGTGGAGATCAGCGGTTCCGACGTCAAGATCTATTACAACCCCGCGCCGGAGGAGCTGGAGGATGCCGTCCCGTTCATCGAGTCTCCAGGCAGCCGTCCGCTTGACGATGGAGTTTCCGACATAGAGACGGCCGTCGGAAACGGATGCAGTGACGGGGTCCTGCGCGACGCGCTGGTTTCGCTGATGAAGTCGGGAATGACCGTGGTGGGCCAGGACGGCATGCCCCTGTCGATTGAGGACATCATGGATTCCAGGGGATGCAGCGAGAAGGTCATCGCGGACGGCGAGAAGACTCCGACGACCGATCCAGAGCCGGCGCAGCAGAAAAAGAGGACAGGACGCAAGTCAGGCAAGTTCAAGGGTGCGATGGGCAAGCTCGACAGAGAATTCAAAATAAAGGAGGAAGAATCATGAAGAACCTTACAAGAAGAATATGCGCAGCTGCAGCGGCGCTGACTGCCGGCATCCTGCCCGCGGCAGCCAGAATCGGGTCGACAGACTCGTTCCTGAAGGCGGCACAGGACAAGATTTCAGGTCTTGGCGCCAATGGATTTGACATCATAGCCATGATCATCGGCCTCGCAGCCGCCGTGTACCTGATAATGATATTCATCGAGTCGCAAAAGACGCAGTCCCAGAGCAAGGACTCTCTGGTGAGATGGTTCTGCATCCTCATCATGTGCCTGATAGCACTGGAGCTGTTGAACACATTCATCTTCAAGTAGCAGCCATGGAACTTACGGTCTACAGGTCGCTGGACAGGAGCGTCCAGTTCTTCGGCATAAAGGGAAGATTTCTTATTCCAATGGGAATCGGAGCCGTGACATCGCTCATAACGGCGTGCATGATAGGCTCGGCGACCAACGGGCTTGCCGGAATCGCCCTGTTCCTGATACTCTTTTTCGCCTTTGCCATGGCTGTTGTTGCCCTTCAGGGTTCCATCAGTGAGAAGGCCCTCTTCAGGAAAATGGCCATGTCAAGATGCCCGCAGTACATCAAAGTCAAACCGCAGAGACTTATCGGATCATGGAAATCAACAGAAGAATAGCTGAATTGGAATCCGTCTTCCCGCTCGCCGGAGTGGATGACGGATACATCCTTTCCCGGAGCGGCGACGTGACCGTCGGATGGGAACTGACCCTTCCGACGGCCTTCACCGTGGACAGGGCATCGTACGACGCGATGCTCCGCTCGATGGCGTCCGCCATAAGGGCGCTGCCGGACTGGACCATGGTGCACCGCCAGGACATATACCTGGACAAAACATACAAGGCGAAAGACAGGACGGCTTTCCTTGATAGCGCCTATGAACGTCACTTCGACGGGAGGCATTATCTTGAAGGTCGCCATTACCTTTACCTTACATTCGCAGGCAAGTCCTCATCACTTCGCTCCACCTTCAGTAGCGGACTCTTCGGAACTTCTATGCCAAGGAATCTTGCCTCACCTAAAGACCTGGTTGAGTTTCGCGCCAGGAGCGAAGAGTTTATTGCTGTAGCTACCGCAGGAGGACTGGCAAGAGCACGAAGACTGACAGATGAGGATCTGATAGGTCCCGATGGCCGCGGTGGCCTAATCGAACAGGTAATGACTCTCGGCACAGGGATGCTCTCTGACGTTGCCCTGACGCCTGAGAGCGTCCGCGTGAATGACGAGACGACGGTGTCGTTCATCCTCTCGGAGAGCGACTGTCTGCCGTCTAAGGTGTCGAGCGTGCGCCGCGTGGATTCCATGAGTTCAGCTACCTCGGAAGTGGACCTTTGTCTCGCATCACAGATGGGGCTCATGCTGTCGCGGTATCCGCACATCTGCAACGTATATGTCGTAAAGGACTCGCAGCAGGGAGTCCTCTCCGACCTTTCCAGAAGGACGAGATACATGCGGCAGTTCTCCACTGACGGAGCCAACAGGGCCAACGCCGACGAGAACGACCTGTTCAAGGAAGACTCCGGCAAGGAGCAGCTCTGCGCCGTCCACTCCCACTGCAACGTCATCTGCTGGGGCCGGAGCGAACAGGAGCGTCTGGGCATACGCTCGGATGTGAGCGCCGCGCTATCGTCGATGGGCATGGACGCCGTGAGGGACATCCATTCGGCGCCCGTCCTGTGGTACGCGTCCCTGCCCGGGGCGGAGACGGAGCTGAGCCGCGAGCACCTCATGCTCACGGAGCTGCACGCCGCACTGGCGCTGGCACAGTACGAGACCTTCGACAACGGCCTGAAGAGAGGTGCGCTGCGCCTTACCGACCGTCTGCGACATATTCCTCTTACATTGGACGTGCAGGCGGAGGCGGAGAAGGCCAACCTCGTCAGCAACTATAACATCTTCCTCGACGGAGCGTCGGGAACCGGAAAGTCATTCACTACGTCAAGTCTCCTGTACAACATGTACTCATACGGCGAACACGTGTTCATCATCGACATCGGAGGCTCATACGAGCAGGTCTGCGCCGTCGTCGCGGAGGAGAGCGGAGGACGCGACGGCATCTATAACCGTTGGGACAGAGCCCACCCGTTCTCGTTCTGTCCGTTCCAGTCATTCCGTGGCTGGATTACGGACGATGGAATGGTGAGACGTGACGACCCATCGCTGAATTTCCTCATATCCCTTCTGATGACACTGGGAACTGACCGTAAGAAGGGAATCCGCCTCGGCGACTTCGAGGAATCAATCATAGTCTATCTGGTCACATCATTCATCGAAGAATGGCTAGAGGAGGAGCATCCGATACGGTTCCCGCTGTTCGATGACTTTGTTCGGTGGATACGCGCGTTCCTCATATATGGGGATGACAATCCGGAAAAGAAAGGAACGATGCGTCCGTTCCTCACCAAAAACGGAATCCGAGTCGAGTCGGGGGCGTTCAGCGGCGAACAGTTCGTCGAATCGCTGTCATCATACGCCTTGGACGGGCAGTTCGGTTTCCTTCTGAACTCCGAAGAGCCTAAGGACCTGTTCACGAGCCGTTTCACGGTGTTCGATGTTGGTGAACTGAGCAGCGTGAACAACGACAAGTTCTACTCGCTGTGCGTGCTCTGCATAGTCAACGCATTCGACATCAAGATGCGGTCAAAAGAAATTGAAGGGTTCAAAGTCATGGCCATCGATGAGGCGTGGAAAGCAATATCGAACCAGACTATGGCTCCGTACCTTCGTGAGCTGTGGAAGACTGCCCGCAAGATGTCTACCTCGGCCATGGTCATCACCCAGGAGCTCGATGACATACTAACGTCGGACGTCATTCGGGAGACCATCCTTCAGAACTCGGACATCAAGATACTCATGAGCCAGGAGGGCAACAGGAACACTTTCGGAAAGATAAGCGGACCGCTGGGACTGTCACAGATGGATGTGAACCTGATCTTCAGCATGGCCGGCAAGGAGAAGAAATCCCGCGACGTGTTCATCAAGTGGGGCGGCGGACGGTCCGGTGTCTACACCGTGGAGGCCTGTCCCGAGCAGCTCTGGGCCTTCGAGAGCAACATACAGAAGAAACGGCCGCTCATGGAGCTGACGGCGGAGACCGGGTCCATATTCGGGGCGATCCGCACGTTAACCGAAAAGGGCATGATGCCGTAACATATTAAGCGGAATGAAACGACACTTCATCATACTGCTCGGCATCGCCGTCTCCCTGTTCCTGTGCCGCAGTGCAGCGGCGCAGGAGGTGGTCGTGGACCCCACGCACATCGGCGTGGCGGTCGAGAACACCGCGTCGTCGCTGGAGGAGATGATAACGATGATCGAGGAGATGTTCTCCCTGAACGGCAAGCTCGACGACCTGTACGGCCTTGCCGAAAAGGCAGGCGAAGTCGCCGACCGCTTCAGGGAGGTCGGCTACCTCGTCGACATGACCGACTCGTACAATGACCTCCTGAAGCGCACGTACGAGTACTCGGCGAAGGTGAAGAGCTGGGCGGCGGAAGGCGACCTGTACGGGTATGAGAGGCAGCTTAGATATTTCCACAGCTGCGAGATGCAGGGAATCAAACTCTTCAACCAGTACGTCGAGTACTTCAGGAACCTGAAGACCTCCGACGCCGACAAGGCGGAACAGGCGCAGAAGGCACTCAAGGAATTGGACAAGAGGCGTATCGCAGTCACCCGGGAGATGGCTTCAATTGAGCAGTCCCGCCGGATTGCCGCCGGCATTGCCGACGCGGTGCGCTATCTGGACAACTCGATGGACGCCAGGAGCTATGCAGAATACTACAGGCCCCTCGGGAGTATGGACTACGCCGCCTCCTCGTGGATAATGCTGGTAAGGGTCATCATGGGAATTGTGCTCATGTTCCTGGTCGTCTCGGCGTTCATCATCATCTTCAGGGGCCAGGAAATGGGCACGTTCACCGGGGCGATGGCCCTCATAAGGTGGTTCATCGCAGCCACTGTGACTTGGATGCTTCTTGAACTCTTCAACTCTTTGATAGCATGACGAATACAATGATACTGACCACCTTGGGCGGGATATGGGGCCTGTTCCAGAATGAGAACGAGGCGATTGTGGATGGGAATCTGTCTTCCATCCAGGCGCTCGCCGTCATCCTCGCGGCCATGCTCGCCGCATTTTCACTCATCAGGACAAGCGTCGACTATGTCCATGGAGACGGCCGGTTCGGATGGCAGCTCATGCGTCCGATAACGATCCTGCTGCTGGTGATGAACTTCTCGACGGTATGTTCTGCCATGGACGGCGTCGTGAACATCTTCACCAGGGAGATCTGCAAGATATCGGACTCAAGCCTGTCGGACCTCGGCGACGCCATCGGTGAGGCCTTCAGCAGTCTCGGCGAGGCGCAGGCCGACCTGATCAAGGCGACGGACGAACTGGCGGAACAGGAGGAATGGGGACTGTGGAAGAAAATCAAGGAGGCCGTCAGGATCGCCGCGTCGTCCTTCCTCAAGACGTCACGGATAAGCACATTGACCGTCGTCGCATTCGTCGGAAGATGTGTCATGGAGCTCGCGTTCTTCGGGGTACAGGCGTTGGCCGCAGGCATTCTGGCCCTCATACGGATGCTCGGTCCCTTCATTGTGGCGCTCTCCATTCCGGAAGTCTGGAAAGGCGGTGCCACCGGATGGGTGGCGAGATACATACAGGTATCCATGTGGGTTCCTACAGGATACTTCCTGATAGGAGTATTCACGGCCTACTTCAGGGCCGTCTGCAGGGACATCACTAACGGCGGCCTGGAGGCCGGGATATTCATCATCGGCACAAGCCTGCTTGTGGTCACGACAGGCATGATGCTGTCCATTCCGAAGATAGCGTCATGGTTCATCAACTCGTCGGGCTCCAACAACGCCCAGTCCGGCCTCGAGCGCTCGCTCCAGAGCCTGGGAAGACATATGATAAAATAAACAACACCAGATATGGAAAAGATAATCAAGGAATTAGTTACGATCAAATCCAGCGCGGAGAACATGAGGAAGATGACGACGGCGGCCCTATGCATCGCCGGGCTGGTCTGCGTCGGCTCCGTAGCGGCTGCGCTTCATTTCACGGCATCACGGCTGTCGGACATCTACGTGCTTGACCACGGCAGCGCCTTCACCGCATCCGTCGGCGAGGAGGACAGCCAGCGCGAGCTGGAAGTGCAGGACCACGTGGCCCGCTTCCACGAGCTGCTGCTCAACCTCTCGCCGTCGAGCGAGGCGATAAGGACGAACATCGACAGGGCGCTCACCATGAGCGACCGCTCCGCATACAACTACTGGCAGGACCTCTCCGAGCAGGGGTTCTACCAGAGGCTAGTCTCCGCGAACATCAGCCAGCAGTTCTCAGTCGACTCGCTGGTGACGGACATGGGCGTCTATCCGTACCGGACCAGGACCTACGGGAAAATGTACCTTCTCAGGGAGTCCAACATCACGGCATACGACGTCTGCACGTCATGCAGCGTCGTTGACGTGGGGCGTTCGAAGGGCAATCCGCACGGACTGATGATCGAGCAGTTCAAGATCGAGTCGAACGAGAAGATAGGGACACGAAAGAGGAACTGACATGAGACGGACCAGGAATCTTGCACGCATCGTCTCGGAGAAGATTGATGCAGTACGCGGCAACGGGAGCCGTCTGGCGACGGCGCTTGCCGGAGGATGCCTCGTCGTGGCGCTCGTCAAACTGATCTTCATTCTGACAAAGTGATTATGATACGGAACATCAAGCTCAAGCTTACGGAAAGACAGAAACTGGGGCTCCTGATAATAGGGCTGGCGGTGATACTGTCCGTCTCCATACTCCCGGTGCTGAAAAAGAAAAAGCCGTCCGGGACCGGGCCGGAAACCACAGGCGTCGAGATCCAGGACCCGGAGACCGTCGCCCCCGAGTCGTCGAAGATAAAGGCATACCGGTCCTCGTCCAACGGCAACGCCGAGCGCATGTGGAGCGACCTGCAGGACAGCCAGGAGGACCCGTACCGGGAGCCTGCGGAAGAAAGCAGCACGCAGAAGGCAAGGGGCACCACCGCCGACGCGATGTATGGAGACATAACATCGCAGCCGCGGCGCTCCCCGGAGCGGGAAACGACGCAGACGCGGGAATCCTCACGTGGAGAAGAGCCGGGACCTGGAGACCCGGGCTATCGGGAATACAGGATGAAGCAGTACTATGACAACACCGATGCGACCGTGAGGCGCGGCGAGGCCGTGAAGGACAGCATCATGAGGGCATCCTCAAGGGAAGACGGGCCGCAGCCGCAGGACGATGCGGCCACGGTCATCGGGGACAGCGCCCCGGTAAGGCGGTCCTCCGCCATGTCTACCCTCGACAGCAATCCTGGGCAGGGGTTCTCGTCACTCTCGGCGGACGACGACAAGGTGCCGACCGACGAGAGGTATCCTTTCGAGTGCATGTTCGTGAGGGCCGAGAAGGTCCGCAACGGGTCGAGGGTATCCGTACGCCTTCTTGAGGACATGGTGGTCGGAGGCACCCTCATCCCGAAGAACACACACCTGATGGCCATGTGCGCCATCAGCGAAAGACTGAACCTGACCGTCTCCAGCGTGGAGATGAACTCGAAGATCTACCAGCTGGGATATGAGGCATACGACACTGACGGAGGCAAGGGCATCTACTGCCCTGACCTCGGCGGGGATACGCGGCGGAGCGTCAAGAGCAGGGGGTTCTCAGCCATCGGACGGGTCATCGGCGGCCGCATGGCGCGGCTCGCTTCGGAGGCGGTCCAGACAGGGGTGTCGGTGGCCCAGTCGAAAAGCGGCGAGGTCACCGTGTCCGTCCCGTCAGGATACCGGTTCTTCATAGTAAGGAAACAACGATAAAATACAATGACATGAAAAAGACAGCACTGTTCATCATTTCAATGCTATGGGCGACACTTGCCCATGCGCAGCAGGATACGCTGAAGGTGTCGGCAAGGTTCACCACCCACGTCATCTTCTCCACGGACATAACGTATGCGGACATGTCCGACATCCGCAGCATTGCGGCCAAGGTCGTCGAGCAGAACAAGAACATGATCGCCCTGAAGGCACGCGCGGCCTTCGGCGAGCCCTGTTCGGTGTCGGCTCTCGAGTCCAACGGAAAGATGTGGACATTCATAGTGGAGTATGAAGACAGCCCGAAGAACCTCATTGTGGATACCAGGAACTATGGAAAGGAAGACAACGGGCAGTTATCCTCTCAAGGACAGGACGAAGGAAAAAGAAAGAAAAGAGACACCGGAGCAAAGCAATCCACGGCCAGCACATGGAAAAGCGGCGACGCACCTATGCTCGATGAGGTCAATGGTATGGAAAGAGAACTATACCACATCGGCACTTCAGGATACGGGATCACCCTCCTGTGCGAGAACATATACTCGTACTCGGACATCACGTACATGGTGTTTTCCGTCGACAACAGGTCGGGGATCAGCTACCAGGTGACTGACGCGACGTTCGTCGTGGAAAGCCGCAGGCAGTCCAAGAGGACGGTCGCATACGACCAAACTGTCTTTCCGAAGAGCAGATACGGCAACATATCCGCAGGACCCGGGGCGAAGGGAAGGCTGGTCTATTCGTTCGACAAGATGACGCTCTCCAAGGATCAGGTGCTGAGGGTGTACTTCTACGAGAACGGCGGGCAGCGCAACCTCGTGATGACGGTCAGCCCTAATGACATCAACAAGGCCAAGAGCCTGGCAGGAAAGAGATGACAGATGAAGAAGAGCACTAAATATGAGCTGCCGCATGACAAGCCGCTGCTGACGGTGACGGTCGGCGAGTTTGCCGCACTGATGGCCGCTATCCTCAATGAGGGGAAGGCGGTTCAGGATACGGGAACCACGGCGAGAGGGCTTGGGGAACTGGCCGACAGGCTGGGATGCGGACGGTCAAAGGTCTCCGAACTCAAGCGGCTGGGAGTCCTTGACGGGGCCGTCGTCTCCAATGTGGGCCGCAAGGCCATATTTGACGTAGAGACGGCGATGCGTCTTGTGTCGGAATACAAAATGAACAAATAACTAAATAAATCAGGTAGGATTATGGCAAAGAAAAATGACAATGAGTATTTTGAATACTCAATTGAGGACATTCTCAAGAGTCTTTCAGGACTAAAAAAAGAAATGAAACAACTTCGTCAGGGAATAATTCACGAGAGCAAGCTGGCGTATACGAATCAGGATTTGATGGATATGTTCGCTGTAGGAACAAAGACTCTCAAGAAATGGCGAGATTGCGGGGAACTGACATTTACACAGAGAGGAAGCATATATCTATACTCAAGAGATGATATTAATGAGTTCCTTAGACGAAACCATTTTGATTTTCTGGAATTAAATAAGGAAATCAGCAATAGTAGAGGTCTTTGATATGATTCATGAACAAACGACATCCCTCTCCTGATTGGAGATTGGATGTTGTTTGTTTAGTTGTTTATATGATATCAGAATTCCTCATTCATCACAAGTATATCATTGGAAACCTTCTCTTGAAGGAATTGCGCGTATGTCTTCTCAGTTGCCGCAATACTGCTGTGCCCAAGCAGTTTCGAAAGCATATATATGGACATACCTTTATTGATAGACTTGACCGCGAAACTATGTCTGGCCACGTGCATTGTGACTGTTATGGGAAGTTTTGCGTTCCTGCCGACAGTAGCCAAGACTCTATTCACTCCTTTGTCTTGAGCATTCCTGGTCATAAATAGTTTATACTGGTTATTTAAGTCAAAGTCATCCGGAAGCCGATTGAACACAAAACGGTCGTTCAGCCTATAATTCTTCCACCGTTCAAGAATCTCCATAGCACTACTATTCAGAGGTATGTCTACGGATGCTTTTCTTTTCGTCTTTACCTGTACCTTTGATAGCAATCTTTTTTCGAAGTCAATATGCTTCCACTCAAGTGTAATCACATCTGACAATCTTAGTCCGCAGGCAAAATATGAGAAGAAAAACATGTCAAGGATGATTCTTGCATTCTTGCTTTTTACTTTCTTACAATAATCATAGAAATACTTCATCTGTTCCGGTGTAAGATATCTTGTCTTTTCTTCCTCAGACGGTTCTGATTGGTATTTAGTGTTCCTGGTTATCAGAAAATTACCTAAAATTGGCGCTACCACACTTTTCTTTACAATGCCATTCTTTTCTCCGTAATCTAGCGCAAGATACAGAGGGACCAATGTCTTGTTTATACCTTCTTTGCTGGTATTCTTCTTTATGTTTACACGATAGTTTACATATTCATCGAACATTGAAAGTTTCATCTCACTCATGTGTGGTGAAGGCGTATCTGTGAAATTGGCCAGAAAGAACTCAAATGCTATGATACTTCTCTTTTTATTGTACCAAGCCGTATAGCCATATTTTTCCATCTTATAATGGAGGTCATTCACCTTATGCGCATACTCCACGAATATAGGGTCTCTAGAGTCAATGTCGGTTGTCTTTAACCCCAGAATTTCCTGGATTGTACAGATAGCAATCGGCGGTTCCAACTTTAGTATCTTGGAACGGATTGGCGCTAGCGCCAGAGATAGTTTATTATTGATTACTTCATAATTCTCGTTTGATGGAAGTACGATTTGTTGTTTTTCATCCCAATCCTTGGGAAGTATCCATAGATTTGTAGACTTTTTCAAGTACCTATCGGAAAATGGTACCCTAATGTAGATGCATTTCTCACCATTAGGGTTTGGAGAGTTAAGCATTGCAAGCTTAACCTTCGGAATTTTCATCACAATGTTACTCATAACTATCTTATTATCACAAAGTTAATATATTAATTTTGCATAAAAAAGCAAAGCCATGAGATACCGCGAGATACCACGAAATACCAATAATCTGCCTAATTTTGCAGCACGCTTCAATGAGTTTTCTTTTGCTTTGCGCCATTATATTCCCAAAAACGCCAATTTTCCGCCCCTCACTATGCTGCAAGGCATATTCCTGAAAAGTGTCCTTTTTTTCTTTAGGCAGATTTTTAGGCAGATTTTAAGGTAGATTTTCATTCCGCCATATGCCCTCAGAGGCCTGTAAGGCATATAAAAAATGACACTAAGAGAAGAAAATCTGCTTAGCGTCATTTTATAATTAACTGATATTCAGCGCATTAAAACCTTTAATACTCCTCCTCGTTAAAGAAAAAGTCCTCCTTGGTCGGGTAGTCGGGCCAGATGTCTTCTATGGATTCGTAGACTTCGCCGTCGTCTTCCAGTTCGGTCAGGTTCTCGATGACTTCCTCGGGAGCGCCGGAACGGTTGGCGTAGTCGATAAGCTCTTCTTTTGATGCCGGCCATGGAGCATCGTCCAGGCTGCTGGCCAGTTCAAGTGTCCAATACATATTCTCGAAATTGTTAATAATCAATAAAATAATACTACCAATACTTCAAAAATGCCTACCAAATCTGTGGCAACATAAGTTTTCCGCTTTGCTACTGCCATGAAAAGCGGCTCATTTTGCCCCAAAGATATGCAAAAAAACATAACAATATGTATTTTTTGCCTAATTTTGTAGACTTGGAAGCTGAATTGCCGGAATGAATGAGCGGCTCCTCGCGTCGGCGGAGGTGTCAAAGCGCTGAGCGAGAGGAGGAAGACCTTCAAACAGGCAAAATAGCATCCGGGGAAATACAGTCTCAACAACTGTACCAAAAAAGAAGGACCAAGAATATGTCATACGAGAAAAAGGAAATATACGAGGAAAAGACAACCGCGGAAATCGCTGTCCACGTCAAGGAAATCCTCCGTCTGTTAGGTGAGGATCCTGACAGAGAGGGGCTTGTGAAGACCCCGGAGAGGGTCGCCAAGGCGCTTCAGTTCCTCACACAGGGATATTCACAGGACGGGACGCGGATCATCCAATCCGCCATATTCGATGAGGAGTACCGCCAGATGGTTCTGGTGAAGGACATTGAGCTTTACTCCACCTGCGAGCACCACATGATGCCGTTTCTGGGGAAGTGCCACGTGGCGTACATTCCCAACGGCAAGATCACGGGGCTGAGCAAGATAGCCCGCGTCGTGGAGACTTTCGCGCGCAGGCTTCAGGTGCAGGAGAGGCTGACGGTCCAGATCAGGGACTGCATCGACAACGCTCTGCATCCTCTTGGGGTGGCTGTGGTCATCGAGGCGATGCACACATGCATGTCCATCCGCGGCGTGCAGAAGGCGAATGCCATCACCACCACATCGGCGTTCTCCGGAGTCTTCCTCAGCTCGGCGAGGACAAGGAACGAATTCCTGAACCTGATCAGGTAAACCACGGAATTACCTATCAATGAATATGATGGCTCAACAAATAGAGCGGTTCGGGAATATGGTGGTTCAGGTAATATGACGATAACGAACTAAAAAACATAACGATATGTCAAACAAGATCATACTCACAGGCGACCGTCCGACCGGACGCCTCCACATTGGCCACTACGTCGGCTCCCTGAGGAACAGGGTGGCCATCCAGAATGCCGGCGACTACAAGAAGATGTTTGTCTTCATCGCTGACGCACAGGCTCTTACGGACAATTTCGACAACCCGGAAAAGGTTCGTCAGAACATCATCGAGGTGGCGCTGGACTACCTGTCAGTCGGCCTCGACCCTGACAAAGTGACAATATTCATCCAGAGCATGATTCCTGAGCTCACCGAGCTGACATTCTACTATATGAACCTTGTCACGGTGGCGCGGCTCCAGCGCAACCCGACCGTCAAGGCGGAGATCCAGATGCGCGGCTTCAGCCAAGACGGCGAGGAGCAGGCGTTCGGAAGTGGCCTTCCTGTGGGCTTCTTCTGCTACCCGATCTCCCAGGCCGCGGACATCACGGCGTTCAAGGCCACCGATGTGCCTGTGGGCGAGGATCAGAAGCCGATGCTTGAGCAGGCGGTCGAGATCGTGCGCAGCTTCAACCGCATCTATGGCGAGACTCTCGTGGAACCGAAGGCTGTCCTGCCGGGCAACGCGGCATGTCTCCGTCTCCCGGGAACCGACGGCAAGGCGAAGATGAGCAAGTCCCTGGGCAACTGCATCTACCTCTCGGAGACCGCCGAGGAAATGCACAAGAAAGTGATGTCGATGTACACGGACCCTCAGCACATCAATGTCAGCGACCCTGGCCACGTGGAGGGCAACACCGTCTTCACCTACCTCGACGCTTTCTGCCGCGACGAGCATTTCGGACTCTATCTTCCTGAATATGCCAACCTCGACGAGTTGAAGGATCACTACAGAAGAGGCGGACTCGGTGACGTGAAAGTCAAGAAGTTCCTTGAGAAGATCCTCAACGAGGAGCTGGAGCCTGTAAGGGCGAGGAGAAAGGAATATGAGAAAGACATCCCTGCCGTGTACGAGATCCTCAAAAAGGGCAGCGAGGATGCCGAGGCCGTGGCCGCGGCGACCCTCGACGAGGTGAAGAAGGCGATGAGGATCGACTACTTCAACGACAAGGCGCTCATCGAGGAGCAGGCCAAAAGGTTCAACCAGTAATGAACAAGAATGAATATGCCCGTGCCAACAAGGAGTGGTTGGCCGAGAAGGGAAAAGAGGAGGGCGTGACGCGGCTGGCTAAAGGAGTCTGCTACAAGGTACTCCAATCAGGTTCTGAAGGCGGAAAGCAACCGACTCCAAGCAGCGTGGTCAGCTGTCATTATCTTGGCCGGACCATTGACGGCAAGTGCTTCGACACCAGCCTCGGAGGCTATCCGCTGGCCATCAGGCTCCGGGATCTGATCGAAGGCTGGGTCATCGCCCTGCAGCAGATGCGTGTCGGAGACAAATGGGAGATCTACATTCCGTCCGAACTGGGGTACGGGAGTTTCTCCCAACCGGGGATTCCGGCCAACTCGACGCTGATCTTCGAAATCGAACTGCTCGGAGTGCAATAATGATCCGAAAGGCGACAGAAAAAGATATTCCGGCGGCGATGGAGCTATTCACCGCCGCTAAAAGTATCATGCGCTCGGACGGCAACAGCACCCAGTGGGGAGACGGCTACCCTGACGCCGGCATCGTACGCACGGACATCAGCATGGGCGGAGCGCACATCATTGAGCAAGACGGAAAACCGGTCGCCTACTTCGCCCTGCTCCCCTCGCCCGAACCGACATATTCGTCAATCGACGGCAAGTGGCTTGACGACAGCTCACCCTACCACGTCATCCACCGCATCGCCAGCACCCCCGAGAGCCACGGCGTGTTCCGAAGGATCATTGAATATGCCCTTTCGGTCAGCGGCAACCTCCGCATCGACACCCACCGCGACAACCGGATAATGCGCCGCCTCATAGAAAAGGCTGGATTCTCCTACTGCGGCGTGATCGTTCTGGCCGACGGATCGGAAAGGCTCGCCTATCAAAAAATCACACAGCGATGAATCTTAAAAGAATATTCCTACTCACCGCGCTCGCACTTGGAGCCGCCACACTCTCCCCCGCACAGATCTACCCGCAGGAAGAGCTGCATTTTCGCGCTCCGGCGGTGCCGAGGCAGATCATTTTCGCCGGGGACACGGTTCGGTTCGACAGGAGCGACCTCTACGAAAGGATGGACAGGGAACTCATAGCCTTCACCTACATGCACTCCAACTCCATCCTGATGCTGAAGAAATCAGACCGCTTCTTCAAGATGGTCGAGCCGATACTCAAGCAGTACGGCATCCCGGATGACCTTAAGTACCTCATGGCGATCGAAAGCAACCTCAACCCGAAGGCATATTCACCGGCGGGTGCGGCAGGACTGTGGCAGTTCACCAAGGCGACGGCAAAGGACTACAACCTCATTGTCGACGGAGAGGTTGACGAGCGCTACAACATTGAGAAAGAGACCATCGCGGCCTGCCAGTTCCTTCGTAAAGCCTACAGCAGGTACGGAGACTGGATGACGGTGGCCGCAAGCTACAACGCCGGACAGGCCGGCATCTCCAGGCGGCTGACAGACCAGAGGCAGAAGTCGGCTCTGAATCTTTGGATGGTAGAGGAGACCTCCCGCTACATGTTCAGAGTCCTCTCCGCAAAGATGTTTTTCGAAAATCCGGCCTCCTTCGGTTTCAATGTGAACGACTTCGAGAAGTACCCTACCTACTCTCCGAAAGAGGTCGTGACGGTCAGCGGAGCGATAGCCAGCCTGGTGGACTTCGCCGAGGAACACGGCGTGACCTATTACCAACTGAAAGAGGCCAATCTTTGGCTTCGGGACAACAAACTCCTCAACAAGGCCGGCCACACCTACAAGATCATTATCCCTTCCGGAAAATAGTGATTCCCGTCTCAGGCTCAAGCCGGTCACTGAGCCCGTCGAGATGACTGAGCCTGTCAAAGTTACTTAGCCCGTCGAACTGACTTAACGTGTTAGCGACAGCGAAAAAAAAGGCAAAAGTCAAATTTTGCACGTTACCAAAATTTGACTTTTGATTTTTTCGCTGTCTATTGGTGCACTCTTATGGATTTGCAAGTCATAGAGTAAATAGTACCTGTTCTCAGGCACAAGCCTAAAGTGCATAATTCGGTTATAAATAACTTAACCATTCGAGCACAAAGGCGGCGAAAAATAAAAACCTGAATTTTGGTCCACCGTGCAAAATTCAGGTTTTTCTTTTTTCGCCGCTCTCACAAGCAAAATCACAACCAATCCAAATACATAAGAGAAGCGAAATCATCAATGACGTAATCAGCACCGGAGCCTTGCAGTTCCTCGCGCGTGGAGTTGCCATAGGTGACACCGCAAGTCCTGGCGCCGGCCCCGCGGCCCATCAGGATGTCGAAAGGCATGTCACCGACAACAAGGGTTCTTGACGCGCTGAATCCCAACTTTTTCAAAGTAAGGAGAACAGGCTCTGGATCCGGCTTTGCCTTCGTCACGTCATCCGCCCCAAGCACAAGCGAGATTTCCTTGTCAAAACCGAAAGTCATGACAAAATCCATGAGCGAATGATTAGAACGGGAAGAAGCGATTGTCAACACGAAGCCCCTTCTGCGAAGTTCCGCCAGAGTTTCCGGCACATTAGGAAAAACCTTAGGAGCGAGCAGTTTCTTGTTCTCCTCGAATATGTCCCTGTACGCCTCGGCGCACTCCTGAGCCTGCCCCTCCGTCAACGACGGGAACATAGTCTTGAAGCTTTCACTCAAAGGAAGTCCGATTGTCGCCGCGCAGGCATATTCATCAGCCACTGGCAGGCAAAGTTTCTCCATCGTCATCTGAAGCGTCTTGACAATGGTATTTCTGGTATCGCAAAGGGTACCGTCAAAGTCCAGAATAATAAGTCCGTTGTTCATATCGCGGCAAAATTAACTCAAATTGTCGAGATTTCAAGCCCTCGGCACAGAAATGGCAACAGTACCATCGCCGCGCCAAAAACGAAGCGGACAATTATTATACCAACATATTAATTTTCATGAATATGAAGTCAAAGGATTTCGGCTTGCTCTGCGCTGCCATCACACTGTTTACGTTCTGTGGTCCTGTTCAGGCCGCAGGTTCACGCATGGAATTGACAATCAAAAACTACAATGGATGTTTGGCCGCACCTGAAACCAGCCTTACGGAAACATCTGCGAGTGCAGAAGATCCGAACACGGCCGGAGACAACATCATCGGTGATTACCTTGTCGATCACAAAGGCGAGAAAAGCAAGGTCAAGGTTTTCAAAAATGCCGACGGCTCCTACACCGCACAGGTCTTCTGGGTCCAGAACAGGACAGAGAAAGATGGATCTGTCCGCAAGGACGCCAAGAATCCGGACAAGTCGCTGAGGAATGTCGATTGTGACAAAATCGTGATATTCAAAGGTTTGAAATATGACGCTTCTGCCAAAGTCTGGAGTGGAGCCAACATCTATGACCCAGTGCGAGGCATCAACGCCTCCCTCAAAGCCTGGTTCTCGGACTCCAAGACCCTTTCGCTAAAGGGTTCCAAGATGGGCTTCTCCGAAACCGTGACCTGGACCAGACTGTAAGCTTTCTTCATAAGGACAACAATGGAACAGAATCCAACAACATTCGCCGAAAGGGTGACCGCTGAACTGGATGCGCTTCATTCAGAGGAGAAGCGCGTCGTGCTGCCACGGTTCTTCAAGTGTGGAGTCGGCGAATATGGTGAAGGCGACCGTTTTCTGGGTGTGGTCGTGCCGGATGTCAGGGCCGTGGCGAAAAAGAATCTGTTCGCATCGTTGTTCGACATAGAGGCCTTGCTAGGTTCTCCTTGGCACGAAGCCCGTCTATGTGCGCTTATAATCCTCGTGCAGCAGAGCCGGAAATCCGTCCCGAAAGAGGTTTTCGAGTTCTATCTTTCACACACCTCCGGAATCAACAACTGGGATCTGGTCGACCTGACCGCTCCATCCATTGTCGGTGGCTATCTTCTTGAGAACCCACAGGAGCGAGAGCGGTTATATTCATTGGCGGACAGCACTTTGCTGTGGGAGCAGAGAATCGCCGTCGTCTCGACTCTGACTCTGATCCGGAACGGCGAGTTCGACGACACTTACACTCTGGCTGTCAAGTTGATGTCCCATAAGCACGACCTGATGCACAAGGCCGTCGGCTGGATGCTCCGCGAAGCCGGCAAGCGCGACCGGCGCCGCCTCGAACTCTTTCTCGATGACTATGCCACCTCGATGCCCCGCACGATGCTCCGCTACTCCATCGAGAAGTTCCCCGAACCCCTCCGCCGCCACTACCTAACCCTGAAGTGACCTCGTATTCCGCCTCCCCGTTGATTTCATAGTAACATGAAAAAAATAAGTTGCCTCAGATTAAGAGAAGATTTTCGAGGATAGATCTATTTTCGAAGAAGGAGTGTGCCGGTGGCACATGACTGATGAGAAAAGAGATATAGACCGAAAAGATTCCTTAAGATGATGCAGGTTATTATTTGAAGGTTACATAACCAAGGACATGCCAGTAGAACTTCATTATTCGGGCGGATTTGAGTATCTTTGCCACCAACACGAAATGTTCAAAACATAATATTCAATGAATATGAGAAAGATTGCTAAAATTGCCGCGGCTGGAGCCTTGATAGCGCTCGCCGCTTCGTGCGCCCCACAGAAGATCGCTGTGACCGCGCACAGAGGATTCTGGAAATGCGAGGAGGCCGGCTATGCCGAGAACTCCATCAAATCGCTTGAACTGGCTCAGCAGAACGGACTGTGGGGCAGCGAGTTCGATGTACACATCACCTCCGACCTCATCATGCTTGTCCACCACGACGCCGACATCGACGGGATGTGCATCTGGGATCACGACTACGCCGACTTCAAGGACTGCCGTCTGAAGAACGGCGAGAAGATCCCTACTCTTGACGAGTACCTGACCCAGGGTGAGAAGAGCAAGAAGACCGTGCTGGTGTTCGAGCTCAAGCAGCAGATCGACAAGGCCCACGAGGACTACATGGTGGACCAGAGTGTCAAGGCCCTCAAGGAGCACGGCCTCTACAGTCCTAAGCGTGTCATTTTCATCTCCTTCAGCCTGAACATCTGCGAGAGGCTCGCCGCCCTCTGCCCTGGCTTCACGGTTCAGTACCTTGGCGACGACAAGAGTCCTGAGGAACTCGCCGGACTCGGCATCAACGGCATCGACTTCCACTACAAGGTCTTTGCAAAGAATCCTACATGGTACAAGCAGGCGCGCGACAACAAGATGAGCGTCAACTGCTGGACCGTCAACAAGGAGAAAGACATCCAAAGCATGATTGACCTCGGAGTTGACTGCATCACCACCAACGAGCCGATGCTCACAAGGGAGAAACTCGGCAAAAGAGAGAAAAGAAAGTAATCACGGGAGCGCGGGACAATGCGTCTTCCGCACGCCAAAAACCGAAAAACGGCCAGAGAGAATCCTCTCCGGCCGTTTTTGTGTTCAGTAATAAAAAACAGTATCTTTTAGAAGAGATAGGCGACACCGATGTTGAACTGGCTCCTGTGACGGGTTATGTCGCCGTCACCGGTGTAACGGTTCACGAGACCGTAGTCATAGCCGACATTGAAGCGTACCATGTCGAAGAACTCGACCGCCACACCGCCGCCGAGCATGACATCGAAACGACCGTAGTGATAGTCATCACCATAGTTGTTGATCTTGGTGTCCTTTGAGAAACCGGCGATGGATCCCTTCACCTTGGTGTCGGAAGCAATACCATAAGCCAGCGAAGGACCGGCGTAGACCCTGCCGACAATGCCGTCTGCGAAGGTAAGGCCCGCATTGAACATCACAGGGATGGAAAGATAGTGTTCTGTAACGTCAACATTAGTGTTGATGCCGAAATAGCTGTCCGCATCACTCTTGGTAGCAAGACCATAGTACAATCCCGGAGCCACGCCAAAAGAACCGGCAAGGTTAATGTTATAGGATCCGCCTACATAGAAGCCGCTCAGATTAGTGGTCTTGGTCGTGCTGCCGGACTTTACCTTGTCCGTAGAGTTAAGGTAGCCGATGCCGAGTGATGGCTGCGCGATGGCAGCGGTTCCGATAAGCATCATTGATACCGCAAGGATGGATGAAAAAACTCTTTTCATAATAAATTAAACTTAAAGTAGTTATAATCTTCATAACTAGCAGGCTATAAATGCGGCGCCGTGAGACATGATCCTGAGCGCCCGCCGGGCCATGCAATAGAATACAAGCATATCAAAAATTAGTCCAAACGATAACTCCGGCGTGGTCAAATCCACAGAAAACACGCCACCGAGCGTCCTGTGAACCATTCCCGCCACCGCTCCCGGACAGGAAACAGGCATCAGCGTCAGGAGGCGAAAAAGTCCGCGAAGAACTTGGCGAAGGAATGCCAGGAGTTACGGGCGATGAAGTCACGAAGGACTTCCGGATTGATGGAGCGGCCCGATTTCAGAATCTCAACCATCTCTGCTTCGGAGCCATAGACAAAGCAGACATCCTCTCGGGCAAGATCGGCGAACGCACCGATGGCGGGACCGACCGGACTGCCACCCATCGTCAGAGTGTCCATCAGAACACCCGAACTGGAGACGCTTCCCGGCAGATAAGGAAAAAGCACAAAACGGCTGGAGCGGATAAGGCCGGCAAGCTCCTCAAAATCAGCGGCCCTGTTCTCAAAAACAAACGTTGACCGATGAGCCGTCGAAGCCTCAGCCCCAAATCCGGCGAAACCAGCGGAATCATCGGAGACGATGGCCTTTTCAATGTCCGCGGCCAGCGAGGCATCCTTGCAACGTCCGACAATCCTGACCTTCAGGCCGGCACGGCGCACGGCGGAACTGGTAACGAACTCCAGCACACCCTTGTACGGAAGGATATTCCCCCAGATCAGGATCTCGCCCGTCCGTGCAGAATCCTCTCCCCCTGAGGAACCGCGGCAAGCGTCGGCGGCAGAACCTCCCACGGCGGCAGGCTCCACAACCGGATGGCAGAAATAGCGGACCTTGTCAGGCGGGCAGCCATATTCAGAAAGCAGCACGCGCGCGAAGGAAGCGGTCTCGCACGAATGGGAGATTACGAGGCACGACCGCTTCAGCTGCAACTTGGTGAGCGAGCGGGACATCCAGTTCTCCCCCTTGTGAGGGCGCGGGTTATGGAATATGAACACGATCTTTCCACGCCGGAGCCTCATCACCCGGAAACTCAGACGCACCATAAGATACTGCAGGAACGCGAGCTTGTGGAAAGCGATCGTCTCCACGAAGCTCAAAAGGAATATGTCAGCCTTGAACGAATGCTTCAGAAGCGCCCACCCCTGCGTCAGGTATGGCTCGTTGTCCGCGTCAAGCACATCGAAATACTCAGCCAGATTCTCCTTCAAAAAGACGAAGTAGCGGTTCGGATAGCCGTTTTTCCTGTTAGCCGACGGCGACACGTAAATCTTCTTTCTCATAACCTACCTCTTCAGCAATTTTTTCAATGAATATGTCAGGTCCGCCACCAGAAACTGCCACGCCGGAGTCCCGATGTAGGTCCTATAGTAGTACTTCTCGCTCTGATACTTGAGTTCCCGCACCCTGACCTTGTCGTAGTACTTCCTCGTGGTCGCCCCATGTTCATGAACGACCGAGACTTCAGGGTAGTAGTAAACACCCTTTCCTATCCTCTTAAGCCTTTCGGACAGAATCATTTCCTCCGCATAGAGAAAGGTCTTCGGATCCATTTTCCCGCAAGCGGAATAATCTTCGGCCTTGACCATGAAGAAAGATCCTGAAATCCTGTAATGAAAGCCTTCCTTAGCAGTCTGTGAATATTCCTCCCAAAACGGTCTTCTTGATTTGGATGAAAACAGACTCCTCCAATAAAGAGCCACATGCCTGTCCCAGAAACTGATGAACGGCTCTGGACTCTGGAGCCGCCCGTCCAGTCCGACAACCTTTGGGCCGAGAGCCCCGGCCTCCTCCAGAGACCTCAACCTGGCCGCCATCCTTTCGACAACATCAGGTTCTACAAGACGTATGTCATTGTTGGCGAACAAAAAAACATCAGGAGCAAACTGATTACGAGCCACTTCCGCCCCAAGATTATTGCCTTTGGCAAAGCCAAGATTCTCTTCGGACGGCACCACGAAGACATACTGGTCCGCCCCCTTGAACGCCTCCAGCAGACGGTCCCTGCTTAGTTCCGTGCTACCGTTGTCCACAATCACCACAGCATAATCCGACCGGATCTTCGCAAGTTCAGTCCTCACGAACTCTATCGTCTTCTCCTCACTGTGATAATTAATAACTATAACGCCTATCATTTTGTCAAAACATCATATACACGCATTATCTCACTGCCGTATTCCTCTTCAGAATAACGGGCCACCGCATCTTTCTGGGCCTCGCGGACAACGTCAAGCGGCAGAGCCGACGCCAGCATATTCATAAGTCCCGAGCATTCCTCAACCGTGTCAAAAAAGAAACCGTTCCGCCTGTCAGTGATTATCTCCAAAGTGCCTCCAGACCTTCTGGCAATCACCGGACAGCCGTAGAACATCGCCTCAATGGTCACACGCCCCAACCCCTCGAACTCAGAACACATGAGATAGGCTGTAGCTTTGGACATAAGAGACCTGATGTCAGCCACATAGCCCCTAAACTCGACATTGTTTTCCACACCGGCCTCTTTCGCCACCTCCATCAGGCCGACCTTTCTCTCTTCACGACAGTTTCCCGTGAAGACCAGCGAATACCCTTTGGCCGCCAAACCGGATCCGCCGAATGCCCTAATGGCTGTTTCCGGACGTTTCACTGCCCCCATCTCACCAGCACAGAAAAGGAAATACTTTTCTTTTTCTGTATCAAGGACGACATCATTCTTAGAACGCACAGCATCAGGGAAGCAGTATGCCGACAGACAGTCCTTTAGCCCAAGATGCTCCCGCAAACCGTTGGAAATCAAAATGACAGCATCAGAGCGGCGAAGTTCCACATTCCACCTTCCGAATCCTCGGAAAGGTCTGGCGTTCAAGCCCAGGTCAAAATATTCACGAATATGCCAGACATGCCTCGCGCCAAGTTTTTCCGCCAAGGCCAGCCCGATGTCGATGACACCCGAGTTACTGTGGACAATGCTGACGTTTCTGCCAGCAAGAAGTCTGGACACATCCTTGACACACTTGTGGTTGATCCAGGTGTTCGTCACAAGGTGAGGAAGAAAACGCAATGTCCTTTTCAAGACTCCCCCTTTGTATGTCAAGCGCCTGAATGAATGAACAATGCACTCGTAGCCTTTGGATCGGAAAAAGTCGGCCACAGGTCCCTCCGACCTCAACAGAATGACCGGAATGACATACTCATTGACCGACCTGATGAGATTGTCGAGCGACCAGGAAGCCCCACCGACAACGTTATCCTCATGGTTCACATACAGAACCGTTATCTTGCCGTTCTTTGTCATGACATTGATGCTTTCAAGAAATCAACAGCCTCCTGCCTTAACCCGTCCAAGGCCATACCTATCTTATCATTGTCTAGAGGCAAGTCGATGGAATACATGTCCGAACCGTCAGAAAGCCGGTTCTCAAGCCCCATCTTTCGAAGCAATGACTCCACACGAAGATTCCTTGTACCAGGTTCTACGACCGATAGGAACTTTTTTCTGAATATGATCGAAAAAGCCGTTCCGTGAAATGATGATGTGACAACATGGGACGCTCCTGCGAAATACGACACAAACTCCTCCGGTCCAGCCCATTGCACCATATTCTTATACGGTCGGTACAATGCATTCTTGGAAAGTATCACGAGCCGTAGTCCTTTTGCTCCAGCGATCGCGCCGGCGGTCTTTATCACCAATTCATCACAAAGCATCGGATAAGCCAAGACATATCCCCCATCCTTGACGGGGCCGGCCAATGCCTTCCATTCCCGTTCGCCCAGCATCAAGGTCGGATCCTGAATACACTTGACCGGAACCGATGTCATACCGCTGACCAATTCCTTCAAAGAATCCTCCCTGACGCTTATCGCATGAAATCCAGACAGGCATTTCGCGGCATATTCCATGTCCGAGAAAGACAGGACGTTGGCGCTGGCAGCCCAAGCGACTTTTCTAGCCTTGGTAGTAAAATCTCCCCAATATATCTTGTCAAATCCGCCAGTGATCATTTCATTCCAGATCTGATCGCTGCCGAACAGCAACACATCAAAACTGTCAAACGGATCTTTTGACAACACCAGACATTCTTTCATGAAATGTCTGAACCGGCTATTCCTCATCGCCCTGGAGAAGGCTCTTGGCAAAGTCTTCAGCAAGTCTATCTTGAAGTTCCAGGCAGCGTAGCCTTCCTCTACTGACTTATTGCGATAGTCAACCACACAGACATCATGTCCCATCGAGCGCAAGAACTCCTGCGTGGCGTAAGTCTGCAACATCGCCCCGTAGTTGCACGCATAGTGAAATGTCAGGATTCCTATTCTCATAGCTACCAGTCACATCTAATGTGATTGCCCTCATTGCATGGAATAATGGCTCCATTGATTGACCTTGACGCGTCAGAGACCAAAAACACGACCGTCTCGGCAATCTCTTCCGGAAGCAGCACACGTCCGCCCGAAGTTCCCGGCCTAAAAAGATTTCCGTTCCTGTCAACACCAGTCATGTCCGAAACCGTCACCCCGGGAGCGACCGCGTTGACCCGAACGCCATCCTTCAACGCTCTGCGCGCAAGTCCCTGAGTAAGACTGCAAACCGCCGCCTTGGTGAGGCCATAGGGTTGGTCGTCGCAGTACAGTCCCCTTTCAGATGTCACGAATATTATGCTTCCTCCTGAATTACCGGTAGCCTTGAAATTATTCAGAAATGCCTTCGACAAAAAGTATGGTCCCTTCAGGTTGGTTCCGAACTGAGCGTCAAATCCTTCCAATGTCACATCGTAGATGCTTCCCTCATGCAAGGATATTCCAGCATTGTTGACAAGGACATCAATCCGTCCTCCAAGTTTCCGGGAACACTCTTGGACAAACGAAGGAATATGCTCGTAGTCTGTCACATCGAAAACAGAATAAAGGCAATCGCCCAATTCCGAGGCTGCCTTTTCAAGGGTTTGTGAAGATCTCCCGCAGATGAGCACTTCCGCTCCCTCGGCGACACACTTCTTAGCTATCGCGAAACCCAAACCTCTTCCACCACCCGTTATCAGGATCTTTTTCCCTTTCAATATGTTAGAAGGTTCCACCATCCCAACATCGACCTTGACATTCACTTTCGGAATGCCTTTGAATATATAGTCAATCGCTCTCGTCAAAGTCTTTCCCATAATCTATTTTCCTATCAATTTATTAATACGGTTGATGGAATCCTTCCCGAACACACTCTTGATCAAATCCTTGGCCTTATCCTTTGCATCCGGTCCAACGGCATTGCCGAACATTTCCAAAGCCCGGCTCTCGTCCTCACTGTCCGTGAAAACCTCCAGCACCATGGAACGGGACAACGAAGGCGAGACAAATCTCTCCGAAACACTATTGAACTCTTCCGCATTTGATGCGGAAAGATATTCAAGGCCAAGATCCTGGGCATAATGAGAGACCAACTCATGAGATTTATTCCCATAATGACCACTGGCGGCGATGTATGCGTCGGCATCGTCCCCCCACATCGAAGCCGGATGGCTGTAGTTTCTGAATTCGGTTCCTTTGCCGTTGTTTATCAGCAAGATTCTGATGTTCTTTCCTATGTGTCTGTTACCTAACGAGTTCATGTCATAAAAGAATGCGAGATCACCGAAAACACCGAAATGCAAAATTTCAGGAGAGGCCAAAGATGAACCCACCAACGAGGACAATCCGCCGTCTATTCCGAATCCACCGACATTGGAAAACACTTTTACTGATGGATCTTGTCTGAAAAAATTCCAGCTTCTCAACGAGTTGAGTATGCCAAGATGAAGCACTGCCCCGGAAGGCAGCGCGCCGGAAAGACGCCTTGCGACCCAAAGATTGGAGAAAGGCAGTTCCGGAACAGATGAGAGCACTGCCTCATATTCCTTTTCTATTCCAGTCATTTTCATGGATGGAGCAGACGGTGCCTTCATGTCTGAATAACTCCGGAAAAAGAACTTCTCGGACATATTGAATACCTTGGTCAGACTTCCGAAAGCATCCTTTGGTTCCCCATCCCGGCTGACGCGCCACACAGCTTTTGGTTTCAATGATTTCCATGTGTAGTAATCACCCGAGACCTCTCCGATGTGAATCAGCAGGTCAGGCCTGAGAAGTGAAGTATGGATGTACTTCTGTGAGAAAACAGCCGCCGCCCTCGCAGCGAACCGTCCTGAATAATTCGATGTCAGATCACAAAAAGCGACCGCGTCATATCTGTCACAAAAATCCTCCAAGGCCTTCTGTTCATCCTCTTTCCATGGAAGATGAGATCCGATGAAGACACAGACGTCACACTCTGGGACTGTCGGTAATTTGTCGTCATATTCATAATAATCAATTTTGGGAACGTCCGGCAACTCCATGACTGAGAAATCCGTGGAGATTCTTGTCTCCACATCAAGATGCACCGGTCCCCCCCCGCCGGCCCGAAGCGCGATCATCGCCTTGTTCACTGTCAGAACACATAGCCTTTCATCCTCACAGTCATGGACAAAAGGAAGGAAGGCTGAATAAACCGAGACATCCTTCTGAATCCTGGAACGATCGATTATCTGTGGATTGAGATTTCCGATTTTCGAACGTCCGGCCATGGACGTGACCGCAAGCACAGGTAGTTTCCGGTAATATGCTTCAGTCATTCCTGGAATATAGTTTCGTGACGCCGTGGCTCCAGTGCAGGTTATCACCACCGGCTCTCCACTTTCCTCCGCCAAGCCGCAGGCCATGTACGCCGCAGAGCGCTCGTCCGCCGCTGAATACATTTGGAAGAAAGGATCGCTCTGCAGACTGGCCACAAACGTGATGTTCGTGGTTCCAGGGGAAGCGATGACTTTTCTTATTCCGTTCCGCTTTAGAAGACTAATCAGGATCAGAACGTTTTTTTCGACTGTATAATGTGTGTTCATGACAATACTTTTATCTTGCTGATATTCTTGATTTTCCTGATGACAAAAGCCTTTTCTCCATCGGTCAGTCCTGTGAAATACACCGTCACAGCCACACTGCAAACGCTGACAAGGCTGACAATCAGGACTCTCCAGACAGACGGAGACATTCCGCACACCAAAATTGAAGGAACAGCGGCCGAAAGCAGTGTGACTGGGATTATCCTCATGAAAACCTCCTTGACAAACAAAGACTTCGGCATGCCAATATGTCCGGACACAATAACCAGACGGACAAAAATCAGGACAAAATACACCAGAAAATAAATGTAGAAGGCTGTCTGTGGCTCACATCCCAACTTGAACGCCACCAGAGACAAAGGAAAGACCAGACCTCCGACAATAGTGACCCAAGTCTGATACCGGCCAACATTACCTGTTGCATTGACTGCAGCTAAAAAAGTGTGACCAAGCGTGTTGCATAAGGCGGTAGCCAATGACAACCGGACGAATACAACTGAATATTCAGGGACATTCTTTAGCCAGAGACGAAGGATGGCGGGGGTTTCCAGCACCAGCGGCAGAACGAGAATCCAAAGAAGGAAGTAAGAATATTTTGCCCCTCTGCAAACCAGATGGTACATATACTCATAGTTTCCTGCAGCGTAGGATTTCATTATCTGCGGATTTATCGCCGTGATGAAGTTCGTGACGAACCTGTTCACTGATGTCTCAACCTTGGACATGACCTCCCTGGCAGCATTGAGCGAGACTCCGAAAAAAACATTCAGCAACTGGTTCACACCTTGAGTGTTAAGCATATAAGCTCCATTTCCGAGGAAACTCCATCCGGCGAAGGAAAGCATCTGGCGGAATATTCTCTTGTTCCATCTTAGTTTGTGTCCGCACTCGTCAAAACGTCTGCAGTACGCAGCATAAGTGAACCTCACAACAACGGCAGAAAGGAACATCAGCACCGAAAAATATTTCAGACGATCAAACGTACTGTGCATTATAAGAAGAGCCACGGCAAGATTCAAGACTCCTTCAAGAATGCTGATGTAGGCGTATGCGCTCATCTTCTCATGCGCGATGATAGTTGCGTTGTAGGGCACGGACAACAAGTTGACCAAGAATGTAAGCAATGAGAACTGGAACACCCATCTGGCAGCTTCTACACGTTCTGGAGGCAAGTTCATCACGTTTCCGACATACCAGACCCCAGATGGCTCGGCGATCACAAATACCACAGCGGCCAGAAGCAGGATCACGATGATGGACATCGAAAAGACTTCCCGGAGTCTTGCAACATCATTCTTACCAAGCTCCACTGTCAGAAAACGGCTTATGGCCGAAGCCAACGAGCCGGACAGAAGTGAGCACATAGAGACGATTCCTCCCACGGCTCCGTATATGCCGAAGTCAGTCTCTCCCAATGCGTTAAGAACCACCCTGGAAGTGTAGAGCCCGATCGCCATCAGCAGGAACATGCGGAAGTACAGCGCAAGGGTATTCTTGGCTATCCTCTTGCTGTTCTCCGAAATCTGCCCTGTCTGCCGGTCACCCATATTCAAAGATCTACTTCAGGAATATATTCAATGTCCTATTTCAGCGGATTAAGGTCGCTCTTGTACCATTCCATAAACCGAGAAATTCCTTCGTGAAGGCTCGTGCTTGGCTTGTAGCCGAGTTCTGTCTCAAGCTTGGTGGTGTCGGCGTTGGTCTGATAGACATCACCGGCCTGCATCGGTAGGAATATTTTCTGAGCCGGCTTGCCGTAGGCCCGCTCGATCTCGCTGATGAAATCCATCAGTTTGACGGGGTGTGAGCAGCCTATGTTGTAAACCTTGGCCGGGACTCCGTGGGCGCATTCCTCAGCCTTCGGGGCATGGTCAATCACACGGATCGTTCCTTCCACGATGTCATCCACATAGGTGAAATCACGGATCATGTCTCCGTTGTTGAACACCTTGATAGGTTCACCTTTGGCTATGGCCGAAGCGAAAAGCATCGGGGACATGTCCGGACGACCCCACGGGCCGTAGACGGTGAAGAAACGGAGTCCGGTGGAGGCGAAGCCGTAGAGTTTTGAATATGAATGGGCCATCAGCTCGTTGGCCTTCTTGGTGGCGCCATAGAGGCTCACAGGGCAGTCCGCCTTGTCATCCTCCGAGAACGGCACCTTCTCGTTGAGCCCGTAGATCGAGCTGGAGGAGGCGTAGACCAGATGACCGACTCCGAAGTTGCGGCAAGCCTCAAGAATATTCAGGAATCCGTGCAGGTTGCTCTCAAGATAGACGTAAGGGTTTGTGATTGAATATCTCACCCCTGCCTGGGCGGCCAGATTCACGACCCTGTCGAATTTTTCATTCTCAAAGAGTGAGTCCAATGCGGCCTTGTCGCAGATTGACATTTTCACGAAGCGGCAGCGCGGGTACTTTCCGCTGACAACCAGCTCTCCTTCCTGGAACGGGCCTTCGAAACCGTTCTCACGCAGCCTTCCGTACTTAAGGCGTACGTCATAGTAGTCATTGATGTTGTCAAGTCCGACAACTTCGTCTCCTCTTTCCGCAAGCCTGGCCATCAGCCTTGAGCCGATGAATCCTGCTGCACCTGTCACTAGTATCTTCATAACAACTATAATTGTTTGTAAATCATTCAACAAAGGCCGGCACAACCACACGGTCATGCCAAATGCCCTCAAAATTACGAAGATACAAAAAATTAACGAGATTTCGTGAAGTTTTGGCCAGAATAATGCCCCAACGCACAGACTGCCATCATTTGTGATAGACCCAGTCGGGGTAGCCGATCTTTGGTTCAAGGGCGGCGATGTCGCCCGCGCGCCGGGAGAGGTAGGACGACGGTCTGGCGGGATTCCGCCTTAAGGGATTCGGAAGAGAGGCGGCGATAAGACAGGCCTGCCGGCGGGTCAGCTTCGCGGCGGATGTTCCGAAGTGAACCTCGGCGGCGGCCTCCACCCCATAAACACCTTTACCCATCTCGGCGACGTTAAGATAGACCTCCATTATTCTCTCCTTGTTCCATAGACATTCGATCAGGACTGTGAAATAGGCCTCGAACCCCTTGCGGATCATGGACTTGTGCGGAAGCAGAAAGACATTCTTGGCTGTCTGCTGGGAGATCGTGCTGCCTCCACGGCGACGCTTCCCGCTCTCATATTCCTTCCGGGCCTGCCTGATCGCCTTCCAGTCAAAACCATTGTGCCTGTCGAAGAGGTTGTCCTCGCTGGCTATGACGGCGCGCGCCATCTCCGGGGATATTCTCTCGTAGGGCACCCAGGTCTTGCGGGTGCGGAAATCCTTGTCGCTCCGGTACTGGATGGATCGCTGGACCATGAGCGGCGTGACATAGACCGGACACCATCTCAGGACCAGGACCCACAGGAAGGTCACGGCAACGAAGGCCAGAGGCAGCTTGACAAGAAGAAGCCGCCAGAGTCTTCCCAGTAAAGTGCGGTTGGGTCTCCTATTCATAGTCAGTGAGTTTCAGTCTGAATTTGAGGCTTCTGCTTCCGTCGGGGAAGACCTTCGGCGACTCTTCCCGAAAGCCCAGCTTCCGGTAGACATCGCCATCCGACCAGGACGCGTCGGCGTAGCTCATCACGTCGTCGGGCCTTACTTCCTCGATAAATGCCTTCAGAAGTTTCCCCATCCCGCCGTCCACTCCGATCCCGTCCAAAGAGGCGTAACGGATCCACTCGCAGGAACGGATCCGCAAATCTCCTTTCCTCCAGACCCTGGGAGCGGAAAAGCCGGCGACAGCGACCAATGTTCCTTCGGGAATATCCTCGCCCCGGCTAACGAACAGGCCGTAGAGATGGCGGCACCTGGTGTAGCCCAAACGGTGAAAGGATTGAAGGAATGGCTCGGCGACCGCCCTTTCAATCCTTCTGACCTCGCAGTTGCGGGCGTATATTCGTTTCAGGCCGTCCATTGTCTCAAGACTCTTCGACAAGCTCAGGATCCAGTCGATGAGCCTGTGGCTGCTGTGGTTGCTGAACTTGTCGAAGCATCGAAGCGACCTTCTTATTTCAGTCCCTCAAGGCAAGCCTTGACATTGGCCTCGATGGTCTCGGCGGAGTAGTCGGCCTTCTGGAACCTGTCACCGGTTATGTGCTCGTACAGCTCGATGTAGCGGTCTGAGATACCGGCCACCACCTCAGGAGTCATGTCCGGAACCTTCTGTCCCTCCTGCCCCTGGAACCCGTTGGCCATCAGCCATTCACGGACAAACTCCTTGGAAAGCTGCCTCTGATGCTCACCCTTGGCGAGTCTCTCCTCGTAGCCTTCGGCGTAGAAATAACGCGAGGAGTCAGGGGTGTGCACCTCGTCCATCAGATAGATCTGGCCGTCCTTTTTGCCAAACTCGTACTTGGTGTCCACCAGAATCAGCCCATGTTGTGCGGCGATCTTGCATCCACGCTTGTAGATGGCTCTCGTGTAGGCCTCAAGTCTCTCGTAGTCCTCACGCCCCACAAGCCCCTGGGCGATGATCTCCTCTTTGGAGATGTCCTCGTCGTGTCCCTCGGCGGCCTTTGAGGTCGGAGTCACAAGCGGCTCCGGAAACTTCTGGTTCTCGACCATCCCGTCCGGCATCGGCACACCGCAGATTGTCCTCTTGCCTGCCTTGTACTCCCTCCAGGCATGTCCGGCAAGATAGCCGCGAATCACCATCTCGACCTTGAACGGCTCGCACTTGTAGCCCACGGTGACAGCCGGATCAGGCACTGCCACCTTCCAGTTGGGAAGGATGTCGGATGTGGCGTCAAGGAATTTTGCGGCGATGGTGTTCAGCACCTGCCCTTTGAACGGAATGCCCTTAGGCAGAACAACATCAAAGGCGGAGATCCTGTCCGAGACCACCATCACGAGATACTTTCCGTCGATGTCGTAGACATCACGTACCTTACCGACGTACTTTCCAACCTGTCCCGGCAAGTTGAAATCGGTTTTTACAATCGCTTTCATATCAATTGAATTAAGTTCGACTTACTACCAACGTGTCCTGAATAAGCGAAGGCACACTCCTCGCCTTTCCAAACCGCAAAGTTAACCATTCTTCTTCAAAATCTCATCCACCACGGGCGCTATCTTTTCATATTCATAGCCTCGTGTCAGCCCGAATCTGATGAGTTTGAACTTCTCCTGCGGATCGCCCTTAAGCGCGCGGTACTTTGCCTCAAGGACGGCGAGCATCCTACGGTCGGCCTCATCCTGATCAACCTCCTTCAAGGCTGCCTGTATCACGTCCTTGGATATTCCTTTTCCCGTCAGGGCGAAAGAAATCTTCGCCGGCCCCCATCCGGAGAGGCGCGCCTTCTCCCTCGCGAAGGCGGCGGCGTACCTCGCGTCATCCACGAACCTGTCCCCCACGAGCGAATCCACCAGCCTTCCGGCGGCGTCCTTGTCACCCTCGAAGGCGGTCAAAGCCTTTTTGAATATGTCAGAGCGGCAATATTCCCTTTTAACACACTGCGCCTGAAGCCGGTCCAGCACCTTGTCAAACTCTTCCATAGTCCTAGAAATCGAAGCCGAGGCTGAAGTAGAGTCCCAGATTGTGGGTGTACTCCGACCAATGGACATTCAGCCCGACCGGGCCGATGATCGAGTTGTAGGTGTACTGAACGCCACCGCCGAAGTAGCCGGACACCTTGGCTGAGACATCCTTGAAGTCCGAGATCTCATTGCAGGTAAGGGCATAGTTGGCCATTGCGGTCAAATAGTTGTTTTTAAACAACTTGAACCTAAAGTCAGACCTCGCCACACCCACGATCTTCTGCATGGCGGCGGCGTTGTTGATGCCGATGAAAGGAATCTGCTGGTCGAGATACCTTCCGGCCACGCTGCCTCCGATCGTGTTGGTGAACGGAACAGGCACCTCGTCGCCGATGAGGTAGCGGATGTTCACGGACGGGATGAAGGCGAACCTGTCGCCTCCCACAACCTTCTTGGCATCGAAGTGGATAGCGTGGAAATTGTTGAACTTGTTCGGCCCCCCTCCGAATACCCAGTCATAGGAGATTCCCACGGACTGCCCCCTGGTCGGTATGTAGGCATTGTCGAACGAATCCTTGCGTCCGTGCAGGAAGAACGTCACATAGTCGTTGGAAAGCTGGTTCACATCGTAGTCGCCGAAAGCCTGCTCGGCCATCAGGGAGCTGACATTGTACCAGTCGTTACGCAGACCTATCTTCAAGAAGAACTTCGACCACTTGATGTTTGACAGATAGATCTCCTGACGGAAGTCCAGGAAATTGATCCTGAACCTGTTGTCACCGATGCTGAACATGTTCCTGTCAGTGTACCTCACACCCGCCATCGCATTGAATGTCATGCCGTTCGTCGAGACGTGGGAATATGTCAGGTTGGCGTAAGGATTGGTTCCGACCTTTCCAGTGAAGTCCAGGGACGAGCCTTGGATCTTGTGCACGCCCCAGCCGAGATTGATCAGCACGGACACGATCTCCTCGCTGTCGAAGCGACCGCCAAGTCCCAGCTGGCAGACAGGGCCCCGCTGACAGTTGAACATCAGCTTGTAAGGCTCCTGATCTCCAAGCAGCTCGTAGTTCACATAGTCGAAAGAGTTGGTTCCGAATATTGTGGCGACAGCGTCCTCGATCTCCTCGTTGCCCATCCTTGAGCCGGCTCCGACCTTGATCTTGTTCATCAGATAGAGGCTTTCCTTGTCGTCCACACCCGAGATCTCGACACCGGACACAAGCACTTTCCTGACCCTGATGTCATCCGCCGGATCATTGGCAAGCCTGGTCACGTCAGGCCCCACGACAGCCTTGATGGAATCCAACTTCGAGGCGACCTCCAGGGCGGCCTTGTACCCCCTGTTGATGATTGTGTCGATGCTCGCGTCATCGAAACTGAGCATGTTGTACTCGTGAAGGTCAGGCTTGATGTTGACATCCGGAATGGCGATGTTGGACTCGAAGGACGAGCGGCCCAGCATGTCGATGCCGGTGTTGATGATGTCGGCCAGGTTGTTGATCTGGTTGTAGTTCTTGTAGCCGTCCGAAAGATTGACACCGATCACGATGTCAGCCCCGGCCTTCTTCGCCAGATCAGTAGGATAGTTGTTCCGCATGCCTCCGTCCACCAGCACCATGCCGTCGATCTTCACGGGAGCGAACAGCCCCGGAATGGACATCGTGGACCGCAAGGCGGTGTTCAGCTTGCCCTCCGTCCAGACCTTGGCCGTGCCGGTCACCAGATCCGTCGCCACGCATAGGAAAGGGATCGGAAGATCGTAGAAATCAGTGTAGTCCTGATAGCCGACCGAGAGGGAACTGAATATGTTGTTGACATTCTGACCATAGACCATACCTGACGGAAGGCTTCCCAAAAGGTTGTCCTTGACCATGTTGGTGGCATCGCCTCCCCCCGCTCCGAAATGAATGTCGTCAGCCCTTCTGGCGTACTGCTGCCCGGACTCGACCATCTGCTGATAGTCCTTCTTGTCATAGAAGAACGGAAAGGAAAGGACATATTTCTCCTTGTACTTTATCGCCGAATATGACAGATAGTCCCTCGGCACCTTGTCGGACAGCGCCATGTCCCAGTCGATGTCACGGATTATGGAATCCAGCTGCTCCGCATTGTAGCCAAGGGCGTAGATGCCGCCCACAAGACCGCCCATACTGGTTCCCATCACGATGTCCACAGGCATGCCGATGGACTCAAGGTAGCGGATGACACCCACATGGGCCGCGCCCTTGGCGCCGCCTCCGCTCAGTACGAGAGCCACCGTCGGACGGTGACACACCCTCCTGATGGAGTCCAGCTTATGCCTTATCACCTCCACCCTGAGGTCTCGCCGCTCACGGTTCTCGTCCAGCAAGGAATGCTGCGACTGAGCATGAAGCGACAACGTCATCGCCGCCGTCACGGCCATTATGGAGAGAAATCTAAACGTCCTTGTCCGCATAGTTATCATGGTTATTTTATTGTCAGACACATTGTAATATTCATTTTCCCTTGTGCTCTCCCGCCAGCATCCCGCAGGCGGCGAGTATATCCTCGCCTCTGGAAGCCCTTATGGTACAGGTGATTCCGTGGTTGGACAGCCTATCCCGGAAGTTTTCCATGATGATCTGCGGAGGAGCCTCGAACGGCGCGTCAGGGATCTTGTGGAAGCGGATCAGGTTCACCCTGCACTCCAGCCCCCTGAGCAGACGGATGAGAGCGTCGGCGTGGCGCTTGTCATCGTTCAGACCCGCGAACATCGTATATTCAAAGCTAACCCTACGCTGGCCCGTGAAGTCATATTCACGGATCAGGTCGATGACATCCTGCACCGGCCAGGCCTTCTGCACCGGCATGATCTCCACCCTCTCGTCAGGGAACGGGTTGTGGAGGCTGACCGCCAGGTGGCAGCGGGTCTGGTCAAGGTACCTTCTCAGGTTAGGCAAGACCCCGATCGTCGAAAGTGTGATGCGCTTGGGACTCCACCCGAAACCCCAGTCGGCAGTCAGCACCTCTATGGCCCTCAGCACGTTGTCAAGGTTGTCCAATGGTTCGCCCATCCCCATGAAGACGGCGTTGGTCAGTCCTCCCGCCTCGTCGATGCCGATAAACTGGGAAAGAATCTCCGCCGTGGAAAGGTTGCCGTGGAAGCCCTGCCGCCCTGTCATGCAGAACCGGCATCCCATCCTGCAGCCCGCCTGCGAGGAGACACAGAGGGTCTTCCTCTCCTCGTCGGGGATCATCACCGCCTCAACGGCATTGCCCTCCCCCACCGGAAAAAGGTACTTCTTCGTCCCGTCAGAGGAGACCTGGCAGGCGGATGGGAGCGTCAGGCCTAAGGAATATTCCTCCTTAAGTCTCTCACGTCCAACCTTTGAGATGTTTGTCATCTCGTCGATGCCCCGAACCTTCCGGACATACAGCCACTGGGCCAGCTGCTTGCCGGCGAAGGCAGGCAGACCGGCTTTCAAAGCGATTTCCTTCAGTTCATCAGGTGTCTTTCCAAGCAGTTGCGCGCGCATAACTTTCGTGTTTACTTTTCCACTACAAATTTAATGAAAAATAACGCCGGATTGGACGTAATTTTATATCTTTGTCACAAAGGCGACATCTTTTCGCCCAAAACTACTAACAAATTTATTTAACATTATGGCAAAAGAGGTAGAGGCAAAGGCCACTGACGCGGGCGCCGCGAAACTCAAGGCACTGCAGGCCACGATCGACAAGATTGAGAAAGACTACGGGAAAGGAACGATCATGAAGCTGGGGGAACAGCCACAATGGGACGTGCAGGTCATTCCGAGCGGTTCCGTCGCGCTTGACCACGCGCTTGGAATCGGAGGTTATCCGCGAGGCAGGATCGTTGAGATCTACGGCCCGGAATCCAGCGGCAAGACCACACTGGCGATCCACGCGATCGCCGAGGCACAGAAACAGGGCGGCATCGCGGCGATGATCGACGCGGAGCACGCATTTGACAGAACTTACGCGAAGGCGCTTGGAGTGAATCTGGAGACGCTGCTCATCTCACAGCCGGACAACGGCGAGCAGGCTCTGGAGATCGCTGACAACCTGATCCGCTCGGGCGCGATCGACATCGTGGTTGTCGATTCCGTCGCCGCACTGACTCCGAAAGCCGAGATCGAGGGCGAGATGGGAGACAACAAGGTCGGACTCCAGGCCAGACTCATGAGCCAGGCACTCAGAAAACTGACAGCCAACATCGCGAAGACGAACACCTGCTGCATATTCATCAACCAGCTCAGGGAGAAGATCGGCGTAATGTTCGGCAACCCTGAGACCACGACCGGCGGCAACGCCCTCAAGTTCTACGCATCGGTCCGCATCGACGTGCGCAAGACAACCCAGTTGAAAGACGGCGACGAGGCCCTTGGCAACCGCACACGTGTGAAGGTGGTGAAGAACAAGATGGCCCCTCCTTTCAAGAAGGCGGAGTTCGACATCGTGTTCGGCGAGGGCATCTCACACTCCGGCGAGGTTCTGGATCTTGGTGTTGAATATGGCATCGTGGGCAAGAGCGGCTCCTGGTTCAGCTACGGCGACCAGAAACTCGCCCAGGGACGCGAGGCCACCAAGCAGCTTCTCAAGGACAACCCGGAACTCTGCGACGAGATCGAGGCGAAGGTACGCGAGGCTTTAAGGAGCGTGAAGGACTAAGCGTCCTTTCCGCGCTCCCCGGCGATCGCCTTATTGTAACACTCACGGCACAGAGGCTCGTAGGCATCCTTCTCTCCAAGGACCACGAGCTCGGTGCTGTGGGATAGCCTGTGCGAATGATTGGCCAGATTGCCGCATCTCACGCAGATGGCATGAACCTTACGCACCTCCTCGGCCACCGCCATGAGATAAGGCATCGGGCCGAAAGGCTTGCCGAGGAAATCCGTGTCCAGACCGGCGATGATCACCCTGACGCCACGGTTGGCAAGCTCCTGGGCCACATCCACAAGAGACATGTCATAGAACTGGGCCTCATCAATCCCCACGACCTGCACATCCGGGCCGACTTTCAGCATCTCCTTCGGATCCTTGACCGAATGGCAAGGTATCTTGTGGAAGTCGTGCGAGACGACATCGTCCTCCGAGTATCTTGTGTCGATCGTAGGCTTGAAGATCTCGATCCTGAGGTTGGCGAACTTGGCTCTGCGGATCCTGCGGATCAGCTCTTCTGTCTTGCCGGAGAACATTGAGCCGCAGATGACCTCAATACATCCGGTTTTTTTTATGTTTTCTGAAAACATTTCGTTAGATTTGTTGAAATAATCAATTACTTTCGCTTGCCACGGGTCGGCGGTGTGGTTTCCGCCCCTGTGCCTGCCGGACAAAGATAGCATTTTTATGGGAAACATCAACGAAAAACAGATTTCCGGTCTTCTGGAAAGAATCAGCGGCATAAAGGCGGAGCTTGAGGCTCTGGAGGAAGAGGTGCGTGGGCTTTGCCAGGCCACCGAGCCTGCCGAAGCGACCGAGCCTGCCGAAAAGGCTGAGCCATCCACAACGGGCGCGGAAGCCAGGCCGGGTCACCAACCTACCGGAGCGACCGAGCCAGAGACACCTATCGACATCGACCTCCCCGACATCGACATCCAGCCGATCGTCGAAGATCCCGCCGCCGGGTACAAAGTCACGCCGGACACCGAGGTCCAGCCGCTCGCCGAACCTGTAGACGCGGTCGCGCGGACGGAAGCGGAAGAGCCGGCCACTACGGTTGACGAGCCTGTGGAGGCGACCGCGCGGACTGAAGCGGAAGATCCGGGCGAAGCCACTGCCCCGGCTGCGATGGACGACCTCCCGTTCGATGATGACCTTCCTATAGAGGAAGTCCCGGCCCAGGCCCCGGCCAAGGCCCAGACTCCGGCAACGCCTTCCGCAGAGGAGCCGAAAGCCGCCATCCTCGACAGCAAGAAAGCCGAGACAGCCGTCATGGACGTGATGGCCGAAAAGCAGGCCTGGCGCACAGACCGTCCCGGCTCGCAGGTCAAGAACGTCATCAGCGCGATCTCCCTCAACGACAGGGTTCTGCTGATCAACGTCCTGTTCAGGGAAGATCCGATGCTTTTCCAGGACACGATAAGCGCATTCAACGGGATGGCATCCCTGGACGAGGCCATCGCATACATCCAGACCCACTTCCCGGAATGGGACATGAACTCTGAACCAGTCTACAGGCTGATGATGGCGGTACGCCGCAAGCTAAGCTGACGACAATCATGCCCGGAATCCTCTACATAGTCCCGACCCCTGTCGGAAACCTGAACGACATGACATTCAGGGCCGTCCAGGTACTCAAGGACGCTGATCTCATCCTGGCTGAAGACACCAGGACAAGCAGCGTGCTGCTTCACCACTACGACATCCACGGGAAACTTCAGTCCCACCACAAGTTCAACGAGCATCAGACCGCCGAAATGATCAAGGAGCGGATCCTGGGCGGACTGAATGTCGCCCTCATCAGCGACGCCGGCACTCCCGGCATCTCCGACCCGGGATTCCTGCTAGCCAGAACCTGCGCCGCCGAAGGGATTGAGGTTCAGACACTTCCCGGAGCCACGGCATGCATCCCGGCGATAGTCTCGTCCGGACTTCCCTGCGACCGCTTCTGCTTCGAGGGATTCCTGCCCGTGAAGAAAGGACGGCAGACCTTGCTGAGGACCTTGGCGGAGGAGCCTCGCACGATGATCTTCTACGAGTCGCCGTACAGGCTTGTCAAGACGCTCGACCAGTTCATTGAACATTTCGGGCCGGAGCGCGAGTGTTCCGTCGCCCGGGAGATTTCCAAGATCCACGAGGAACACAGGCGCGGCACACTTGCGGAAATCTCGGCATGGTACAAGGAGCACGAGCCAAAGGGCGAGATCGTCATAGTGGTGGCAGGTGCGCCGCCAGAAAAGAAAAGGCGAAAGGCCGAGGCGGAAGAGTAGCCCATGAATATGTCCGCCATGCTTCCAAGCATCACTTTTTTTTTATAGCCAAACATATTTTATAGCCAAACATATTCACTTATGACCTGAACCAGATTTATTTCAGAGTATCATGAAAGACTTCAACTCCAACAAGGATGGCAAGAGGCCGTCCGCTTCATTCGTTGTCGGGGCGGTGGCTCTGCTGTTTCTCATTGTCGGCTACCAGGCGGCACTGTTCATCCATAAGGCCTCGGTCGCACGGATCATCGCCAATCATGACGAGCCGGATACCGTGTTTGTTTACGCTTCCGAAAATGCCAGCCAGGCAGTCGGCGTAACGGCTAACGAAAGGCCAGTCGCTTCGACAAGCTCAGCGACCACCCAGTCCGACAACCATACTCCGGACGCTTCGATGTTTGGTGAGCCCTGTCAAACCACAGGCTCAGCGACTGATCGGGCCGGCAACCGTTCTCCGGTCGCTGGGCCTGCCGAAGCGGCATCACCGTACAGGAAAAAGCCTTCTGGTGTACCAAACACATCCGGAAAGGCATTTGGTACAGAAAACAAGGCTTTGGTGTACAAAAAGGGAAGCGGTTCGGTCAGCAACTCATTCCGCAGGAACTCGGAGCACTCTCCTCTGGCCGAGCAGATCAGAAGAAACAACACTCCAAGAAAGTACGAGAGTTTCCGCTTCGATCCGAACACCGCGAGCATCGATGATCTCATGCGCCTGGGATTCACCCAGAAACAGGCGCAATCCATTGACAACTACCGGCAAAAGGGAGGACGGTTCCGCCGCGGGAGCGACTTCGCCAAATCCTACGTCGTGGAGGATTCCGTGTTCCGAAGGCTTGAGAAGTACATTGACATTCCCAAGATCGACATCAATACGGCGGACTCGGCGACCTTTATGTCGCTGCCCGGCATCGGTAAGTTTTTCGCCGGGAAGATGGTCTCCTACCGGAAGGAGCTGGGAGGATATTCCTACCCTGAGCAGCTGATGGACATCTGGCACTTCGACCAGGAAAAGTTCGACAACCTCAAGGATCTCATCAAGTGCGACACTCTCGCCACGCTGCCATATTCATTGTGGACACTTACTGAGAAGGAACTCGCCGCACACCCATATATCGGGAAACGCGCCGCGCGGAGCATTGTCATATTCAGAGAAAACTCTCCGAAATCCGAATGGACCGTCTCCAGCCTCCAGAAAGCCGGCATCCTCGATCCTGACAAAGCCTCCAAACTAGCCCGTTGCCGCATCGCCAAGCCATAGCCCCGCACTCTTGGGCAACGATTTTAGAATAAAGCGTCGCCCAAGAGGGACATTAGACACTCTCGGGGAACGCTTAGATGGGAAAACGTCGCCGGAGAGGGATACGAAGCACTCTTCGAGAACGTTCCGGGAGCAAAGCGTCGTCGGAAAGGTATCAAGTCCCCACAAAAGTACGTGTTAACTTAACGAACGGCAGGGGAAAAATCAAATGGCAAATTTTGGTAACGTGCAAAATTTGCCATTTGCCTTTTTTCCCCTGCCGCCAAGCATTATTTCTAAAAGATGAGTTCCCGGGCAACGCTCCGGGAGCAAAGCGTCGTCGGAAAGGAGAGGACAGTCAACGGCGCGGGTGGTGGGAGAGGACGGACTGCTGCCAGGTGGAGGAGTCGATGTGGGTGTAGATCTCGGTGGTGGTGATGCTCTCGTGGCCGAGCATCTCCTGGACGACACGTAGGTCGGCTCCGTTCTCGATGAGATGGGTGGCGAAAGAGTGGCGGAAGGTGTGCGGGGAGATCTCCTTGCGGATGCCCGCAAGCATGGCCTGGCGCTTGACGATGCCGAACATCGAGACGCGGCTGAGAGACTTGCCGAAACGGTTCAGGAACAAGGTGTCGCCGAACTCCGGGCCATAGGGTTCCGGCCTGGCTGCCAGATAGTTCCGGACCGCCCAGACCGCCACCTCGCCCATCGGGACGATCCTCTCCTTGTTGCCCTTGCCGACAACCCGTACGAAAGACTCGTCAAGATAGACGTGCGAGATACGCAGGCCAACCGCCTCGGAGACACGCAGTCCGCATCCGTACAGAATCTCGAGAATCGCCCGGTCACGCTTCCCCATCCAGTCCGACAAATCCACAGAGTCCATAATGGAACCCACCTCATCGACAGAAAGCACGGCAGGAAGATAGCGCCCTTTCTTCGGAGGGTCAACCGGGTCGCACGGATTCTCTTTCCGGTCACCCTCAAGCACCTGCCAGTCAAAAAACGAGCACAGTGAACTCAGCATCCTCGCCTGCGAGCGCTTCGACAGGCCGGCCTGAGAGGCAAGATAGCCGCGGATGTCCTTCGTGGAGACTTCCGACGGAGGTATGTCCACCGACGAGAAGAACTTACGCAGATCGGACGAGTACGATGCCACCGTGTTCGGCGACATCGCACGTTCGATCTTCAGGTACGAGGAATAGTCCTGTAATATTCTTTCTGTCAGATTCACTAAAGCGTCCTGTACTTCTTGCCATAGTCGAGCTGCTGGCGGAGGTAGTCGTCAACATAGACGATCTTGTAGTCTACAACCTTGCCGTCCTTCTCCACAGGCACGATGTCCGGATTGACAAAACCGCCGTAAGGCTTGAGATTAAGAGCGGCATACCTCTCCAAAACCTCCTTGTGGAGCTGCGGGTCGATGTTGACAGCATAGGTCTCCACGAGATTCTTTCCCGCCGCATAGTCACCCTCGGACTTGATTCTCTGGATCTCGGCGAGAAGCTCGGCGAACAGACCGCGGAGCGCCTCGTAGTCATTGATGACGAAATAGGTCTTGCCGTCACGCATCTTCCTCTCGATGATCCCGCGGCCGGCACCCTTCTCGTAGCACCACTCGGCGATCAGCTTGCGGTTCTGCATGTGGGCTTCGGTGTTCTGCTTACCAAGCTCGACACGGGTGAACTGCACGAAAAGACCGTTTCTGATGTAGTTAGAATATGCCGGCTTGTAGGCCTCGGCATCTGAAATGATTCCAAGCTCAACCATCTTAGGATCAGCCATGTAGTAGAGTCCGAAGAGGTCGGCGCGGGCCTCCTCAAGCGTGGACTGGTACTCTCCCAGAGCCGTCGATGACACGCCAGGCAGCAGCTGTCCGGAGCCGTGGCCGAGGCACTCGTGAAGATCCGTGTGAATCTCGTCGGTGTAAGAGCCGAACTTCTTGTAGGCGTCGATCTCGGCCTGGTCGTAGGCGAACTCCGTCAGGGTACTCTTCGGCGACTCCTGGGCGGCATAGTCGTAGGCGTGGGTGATGTTGGCGATGGTCACGGATTTCGAGCCGTAGTCACGTCTGATCCAGTCGGCGTTCGGAAGGTTGATTCCGATCGGAGTGGCAGGATAGGTGGCTCCGGCGAGGGTGATGCCGTCCACAACCTTGGCGGAGACACCCTTCACGTGTGGCTTGCGGAAGCGCAGATCCACAGGCGAGTTGTCCTCGAACCACTGGGCGTTGGCGCTCAGGATCTCGGTACGGGCCGAAGCCGCCGAATCCTTCATGTTCACATAGCCCTCCCAGGTGGCCTTGCGCCCGAGCGGATCGTCATAGTCCTCGATAAAGCCGTTGATGAAATCGATCGTGCCGACGGTATCCTGAACCCAGTCGATGTTGAAATCGTCCCAAGTCTTCAGATCGCCTGTCTTGTAATACTTCACAAGTTTCCCTATCGCCTCTTTCTGAAGATCGGTCTCGGCCACAGCGGCGGCCTTCTCCAGTTCGGCGCAGATCCTCTCCAGAGCCGGACCGTAGATACCGCCGACTTTCCAAGGCTTCTCGACAACCTTGCCGTCCTCCTTGACTACCTTTGTGTTAAGGCCGTAGGAGATCGGGGTCTTGTCGTTCGGATCCATCATAGAATTGTAATATTTATCAACCTCCTCGCGTGTCACGCCGTCATAGAAATTCACAGCGGAAAGCTCCACGATGTCGCCTGTCTTGGAAGTGGAACGGCGCTGAGGGTAGATGTCCGGTGAATATATCACCTCAAGCAGCTCAGTGGCCTGTTCCCCATCACCGACAGCCTCCATAAGGCTCTGGAAATATTCCTTCGGGCACTCCGGAAAGAACTTGTCCTCGGAATAGTGGTGATGGATGCCGTTGGCGAAGAAAAGCCTCTTGGCGTAGACGGTGAAGTTCTGGAAATCAGCGCATTCACGGTCACCTTCATATTCATTGAGAATATCCTCGACCACGTGCCGTATCGGGAGGTTCCACTTGCAGTACTGGTCCCAGGTGATGTCGCGCCCGAGCTTGGCCGCCTCGGAGAGATGGTAGGCATATTCCTTCTGCCTGAGACTGAGGTTGTCCCATCCCGGAACCCGGAAACGGATTACCTTGAGGTCGGCGAACTCGTCCAGAAGGTAATGGAAGTCAGTGTCTTGTGTCTTCTTTTCCCCTTGCGAGCAAGAGCAGAGAGCGGCAGCCGCTCCGATTGTGAGAATCATCTTTATTCCTGATTTCATAAAAATAATTGTTTTTGGCTTGTAAATATAACCATTATTCAGAAATTTCCTTATATTTGTCATCTGTCGGGGCTAGACAATCCTGCCCCCGACTTAAAGGACAAACTATGAACATCATAAGGACAATCACAAGGTTTCTTGCCGCGGCTCTCGTCATGACAGCGGCTTTTGGATGCGACAAGAACAGACACAATACCGAAGAACCGGAAAGCGCCGACCGCAGAGTCCTGCTTTTCTACGAATGCGCGTTCAACGACATCGGATCATACATGCAGACAAACATGGAAGACCAGAATACGGGACTTCCAGCTGGGTATATTCCCGGAAAATACGGTGATGTGCTTCTGGTATATTCAAGAATTTCCAAGGGGAAATACGATTATACTCCTGTAAACTCCTATCTCAGACGCATCTACAAGACCTCAAAAGGGAAAGTGATCTCCGACACCCTCAAGGTGTTCGGCAAGGAGACCATCGCCGCGTCCCCCTCCACCCTCAGCGCGGTGCTGACTCTCGTCAGGGAAAAGTTCCCCGCCAACAAAGGGTACGGGATGGTGTTCTCCTCGCACGGTTCGGGCTGGCTTCCCGCCGGCTACTTTAACAGCCCGTACCAATTCGAGAATGATCCTAAAAGAAAGAGTCGAGCCCCAAGGTATAGCATTGCCGCTCAAAGCGTTGGACATCCAAGGCTTCCTGTCCCGGAAGGAGATCTGGCCGACACTGATCCGTTCTACGGGATGACGCGCTCGATCGGACAGGACTACATAAAGGGCAGTTATTACGGCCACGAGATGAGCGTCAGCGAGTTCGCCGACGCGATTCCCTACCATCTCGACTACCTGCTTTTCGACATGTGTTTCACCGGCGGGGTTGAAGTGGCCTACGGACTCAAGGACAAGGCTGACTATCTTGGTCTTTCTCCAGCGGAGGTTCTGGGCTACGGTATGTTCGACTACACCAAGATCACCTCTTTTCTCCTTGATAGGACAACTCCTGACCTTGAAGGACTCTTCAAGGATTCATTTAAGAAGTACGACAAGCAGAACGGCGAGCTTCGTTCCGCCACTCTGAACCTGGTCCGCACCGACGGACTGGACAATCTGGCAAGGGTCTGCTCGGATCTGTTCCGGGAGTACTCCGACACATTGTCCAACGCGCCCACACATCTGATCCAAGGCTATTTCAGGGAAAACAGGCACTATTTCTTCGACCTCATGGACACATTCCGGAAATGCATCTCCAACGAAGAGGATCTGAGAGCGGTCAACGACGCCATCGACCGCTGCGTGGTCTACAGGGAAGCCACCCCGCAATTCCTCGCCACTTTCGACATCACTGAATATTCCGGCTTCAGCATCTACCTGCCGTGTGCCGGCACCCCGCTTCTTGACTCCTATTATAAGAAGGAACCTTGGAATAAGGCCACGGGGCTTGTGAGGTAACTAAAATATTCCTATCTTTGCGCCGCAATTACAAAGCGGCGACGCTTTTGGTGCAATGGGGTTCCGGGCAGTCCGGAACTGAGTAACACATTTTAAACAACAAAACAATGAAGCATTTTGAGCTTAACGGCAAAGTCCGTGAAGTCGGCAACAAGGCCGTCATCAAAGCGATCCGCAAGCAGGGTCTCGTTCCTTGCAACCTCTACGGACCTGGTCTGGAGAACGTTCTCTTCACAGTAACTGAAAGAGACCTTATGGGAATCACCCACACTCCGGCGTCATTCATCATCGACATCAAACTTGACAACGGCAAGGCCTACACAGCTGTCGTTCACGAGCTTCAGTACCATCCGGTAAAGGACAACTGCCTTCACGCTGACTTCCTCGCGGTAACTGAGGACAAGCCTATCGTCATCAAGGTTCCTGTTGTAGTGAGCGGTCACCCAGTCGGAGTACAGAGAGGTGGTAAGTTCGTTCTCGTCAGCAGAGAGGTACGCATCAGCGCCCTTATGAAAGACCTTCCTGACACTCTCAACATCAACGTTACCAAACTCGACATCGAGAAGCGCATCGTAGCCGGTGACATCAAGCTTGAGAACGTGACCGTGGTAACTCCTAAGTCAACCATCATCTGCGCCGTGAAGTCAACACGTCAGATCGCAGCGCAGCTCGCCCACGAGGAGAAGATGGAAGGTGCAGAGGAGCATGAGACTGAATCAACTGAGGAGACTGCTGAGCCGGCTGCTGAATAAGCGCGGCCAGACCTCTGAAAATGACACTGGCATGAACTATCTTGTCGCAGGATTGGGAAACATCGGCGCCGAGTACGCTTCTACCAGACACAACATGGGGTTTATGGTATTGGATGCCTGGGCACAGGCATCCAATACTGTTTTCAGGACGGAACGTTACGGTGACGTGGCCGAGATTTCATTCAAAGGACGGAAGTTCTACCTTCTGAAACCTTCAACCTACATGAATCTCAGCGGCAATGCCGTCCGCTACTGGATGGACAAACTCAAACTTCCGCTTGAGAACCTCATAGTGATCTGCGATGACCTCAACCTTCCGTTCGGCACGATCAGGATGCGCAAGAATGGAAGCGATGGAGGGCACAACGGGCTGAAAGACATACAAGCCCGCCTGGAGACGACACAGTGGGCTCGGATCAGGGTAGGAATAGGAAACAATTTCGCCCGCGGAGGACAGGTGGATTATGTCATCGGGGATCTGAGCGCGGAAGAGAAGGCCGCTGTTCCGGGAATTTGTGACAGGGTCATCGAGGGTATCAGGAACTTCTCCACCATCGGCCCTGACCGCGCCATGAATCTGCTGAACGTCAAGCCCCAAAATGGCGAAAAAGGCGTATAAAACGCCGGAAAAACAAGCTTTTTTCCACTGAATTATTTGTTTATTTCTTTTTTTTGTATAAATTGCGAGCAGTTATGAGTAGGACCAGTAATTACAATTACATAATTATCTAACTATTCTATTAAATTATTACAAAATGGAGAATCTTGTCGCAAAAATCAAAGAAGAGATCAACGTTTTCGTAGAGAATGCTGATGCTCAGGTAGTAAAGGGTAACAAGGCCGCCGGCGCACGCGCCCGCAAGGCTGCGCTTGATCTTATGAAGGATCTTAAGGAATTCAGAAAGGTTTCTGTAGCCGAGGCCAAGAAATAAGAGACGCTAACAAAACCAAAAAGGGGAGGCAAAAAACATTGCCTCCCTTTATTATTTCTATTCACCTTATTCATTCCCCCACCCATGTCTCATCGCAGCACCCGGAGCGAAGCGACCGAAGGGGTGAAGGTATAAGCTAAGAGCTATTAGTAGCTCTTAGCGATAGCGATAAAGTCGTCAGCCTTGAGAGCCGCTCCACCGATCAGGCCACCGTCAATGTCCTTCTGGGCGAAGAGTTCCTGGGCGTTAGAAGGCTTGCAGCTTCCGCCATAGAGGATTGTGGTGTCCTCGGCCACGGTCTCACCGAACTTGCCGGCAAGAACCTTGCGGATGCAGGCGTGGATCTCCTCGGCCTGCTCGGCGGTAGCGGTCTTGCCTGTACCGATGGCCCAAACCGGCTCGTAAGCCACGATGATCTTGGCCATATCCTCGGCTGTGAAGTTGTAGAGGACGTTCTTGATCTGCTCGGTAACGACATCGAAGTGCTTTCCGGCCTCTCTCTGCTCAAGGTTCTCTCCAACGCAAAGGATCACACCAAGACCGGCAGCGAGAGCGAGTTTTGTCTTCTCGACGAGCTTCTCGTCAGTCTCGCCGTAGTACTGCCTTCTCTCTGAGTGTCCGAGGATGGTCCACTGGCAGCCGACGGATGAAAGCATATTCACAGCGACCTCGCCTGTGTAGGCGCCCTTCTCGTGATCAGCGCAGTTCTGGGCTGAAAGCTCGACCTTCGATCCCTTAAGAGCCTCAGCCACCGATGCGAGGTGGGTGAAAGGAGGGGCAACGATCAAACCTACATTCTCTGGAGTCTCTGCTGACTTGGCGGCGACAGCCTTCGCAAGTTCAACGCCTTCCTGGAGAGTTGTGTTCATCTTCCAGTTTCCGGCAACGATTTTTTTTCTCATATTCGTTAATTTTAAAACTGTTAATTTCGTTTTCAGCCTGCAAATTTACGTTATTTTTGCCTAACTTTGCACAAAATCGGCGCGAAAATGGCAAAAACGCCCCGTGACCGCGCCACAAGGCAGATAATAAAAACACATCATACAATGAAGAATTTCGTAGAGGAACTCAAATGGAGAGGCATGATCCAGGACATCATGCCGGGAACTGAGGAAAAACTTATGGAAGGTCCTCAGGCCGCCTACGTCGGCATCGACCCTACGGCTGATTCCCTGCACATCGGCCACCTTGTCAGCATTATGATTCTCAAGCACTTCCAGCAGTGCGGCCACAAGCCAATCGCGCTGATCGGAGGAGCGACCGGAATGATCGGCGACCCGTCGATGAAATCCCAGGAAAGGAACCTTCTGGACGAGGAGACCCTCCAGCACAACATCGCCGGCATCAAGAGGCAGCTGTCAAGGATCCTGGACTTCGACTCTGACGCACCGAACAAGGCGGAGCTTGTGAACAACTACGACTGGATGAAGGATTACTCATTTCTCAACTTCATCCGCGACGTGGGCAAGCACATCACCGTCAACTACATGATGGCGAAGGACTCCGTGAAGAAGCGTCTCTCAAGCGAGTCCCGCGAGGGGATGTCCTTCACCGAGTTCAGCTACCAGCTGCTCCAGGGCTACGACTACCTTTGGCTCTACGAGCACAAGGGCTGCCGCCTCCAGCTCGGCGGAAGCGACCAGTGGGGCAACATCACCACCGGCACGGAACTCATCCGCAGGATGCTCGGCAAGACCGACGCGTTCGCGCTCACATGCCCTCTCATCCGCAAGGCCGACGGCACCAAGTTCGGAAAGACGGAGAAGGGCAACATCTGGCTCGACCCGGAGAAGACCTCACCTTATGAGTTCTACCAGTTCTGGCTGAACGTCAGCGACGAGGACGCCGAAAGGTACATCAGAATATTCACACTCCTGGACAAGGAGACCATTGAAGCCGCGATCGAGGAACACCGTCAGGATCCTGGCCGCAGATCGCTGCAGCAGCTTCTCGCCAAGGAGCTTACCACCTTGATCCACGGTGCCGGTGAATATGCCAACGCGGTCTCCGCGTCCAAGATGCTGTTCGGCAACTCCACCTCCGACGAGCTGAGGAAACTGGACGAGAAGACGTTCCTCGCCGTGTTCAGCGGCGTGCCGACCTTTGACATCCAGAAATCAGACCTTCCTTGCGACATCCTTGATTTCCTCGCCGTCAAGACCCAGGTGTTCTCCTCGAAGGGAGAGGCCAGAAAGATGGTTCAGGGCAACGGCGTGAGCATCAACAAGGACAAGATCTCGGACATCGCCTACGAGGTCTCCGGGAAAGACATCGTGGACGGGAAGTACATCCTCGCCCAGAAAGGCAAGAAGAACTACTTCATAATCAATGTCCTCTAACATGGAGAAGCCAGCAAGCACAAGACAGCTCAAAGTCGCCAGGGAGATCCAGAAGGATCTGGCGGAGATCATACGCGGCAAGGGGATGGCCGTGTTCGGAGGAGCGATGGTGACAGTGAGTGAGGTTAGGGTAAGTCCCGACCTCTCACTTGCCAAGACCTACGTGAGCATATTCCCTTCCGACAAGTCGGAGGAGGTGATGAAGATCCTCAACGACAATGTCAAGGCTCTGCGCGGCGAGCTTGGCCACCAGGTGGCGAAGCAGCTCCGCATAGTCCCTGAGATTGTCTTCTACCTCGACACGACCCTGGACTACGCCGAACACATCGACGAGCTCCTGAAGAAATAGCCCGTCCTCGGGTATATTCACATTACGACATCTTAATGCTCACTTACGAAGAATCACACGCTCGATCCTTCGTGGGATGGAAGTCATTATCTCATAAGGAATTGTGTCCAGAACTTTGGCAAGTTCGGTGACATCGGGGTCATCGCCGAAAATTGTCACGGTGTCCCCCACCGAGGCTTCGACACCGGTCACGTCAAGCATGCACATGTCCATGCAGATGTTACCGATTGTAGGCACCCTGCGGCCATTCAAAGAGAAACTCATGCGGCCGCAAGTGCAATTTCATCCTAATAGTTCTTAACCTTGACGTATGAGTCTGTCCTAAAAGGAATAGCAGGAAGTCCTGCAGCATTGTACAGATTGCAGACCGGATTGTTTGCCCAGGCATACCTGACTGCCGTAGGAAACCTTACCTTAGGAGAGGACACTATGACATCTTGGCCACAGACAACAGCGTCCGCCTTATGGAAAACATGGTCACAACCTGCAATGTAAAATCCCTCAACCGTTTCTCCAGCCGGTTTCAATCCTTCAGCATTGTCGAAGGTGACACGTATCTTGCAACCTTCGATCGCATAGGATCTGAATGATGGACTCTCACAAGCCACATCCTTTCCGTATGTTTTTCTAAGAGCCTGAAGCGCAAGTCTTTTACCCACATCCACCTTATTCTTCGGGTGGATGTCGCCAGACTCTCCCAGATCAATGATGCAAGCAAGACCGGTGTTCTCGAGATTCGTTGCCTTAACCTGCGACTCACGAAGTTCTGCCCAGTCAGACTCCTCCGCCCCTGTTTGAGGAGCCATGAAATTTGCTATCTGGACAATATAGAACGGAAACGAATATCCCCACTTAGTTCTCCAATCATTGATCATGAGAGGAAGAAGTTCCGCATACTGGGCAGCCCTGCTGGTGTTAGACTCACCTTGGTACCAGATCGCGCCAGCTATGCGATAATCAATTATAGGATTGATCATGGCATTGTAAAGTCCTGTCACTATGTTGGCTTCCTTAGATGCATCCAAAGGCAGGATAGGGGCTTTGGCAAGCGACATCGAAATCCTGTACTTCCACTTTCCCGTAATTGGTATGCGTTCTTCACGACCATTCTTGTCCACCATTGAGAGACGCATTGAGTCAGGATCTCCAAAGACTCCTCCAAGGCCACCAGAATCGTGTACTCTTACTGCAATGACTGCCTTTCCGGCCTTGACCAACTCTGCCGGAATAGTGTAATCGCGGGAAAACATACAACCCTCCGTGTGTCCTATCTCAACTCCATTAAAGAATGTGAAATCATTGTCATCAACCGTACCGAGATGAAGGACGAGTTCTTTACCTTCCCAACCCTCAGGGATCTCAACTGTAGTCCTTTCCCAGAACACGCCGTCAAAGCCGGGTTCACCGTTGGGCTGAATGTAGCCAGGTACTGGAATACTCTTCCAAGAGGAATCATCATAGTCAACGTCACACCAATGGATCCGCTCACTAAATGCCGGATCGACAACCTTCATCTCCTCCCCCCATTCTTTGATATCCTTCAGAAACATCTGATGCCTGGCCGCAATGTCAACAGGGATTTCCGCCACTTTCTCTAGTTGTTTTTGGAAGTATGGTATCTCCTCCAAGGATTCCCTGCTGGTCCAAGCCTCGGCCAAGGTTCCACCCCAGCATGACTCGATCAGGCCGATAGGACAATTCAGGTTCTCCATGAGATACTTCCCAAAATAGTACCCCGCCGCAGAGAAATCAATAATATTCTTACCCTTACATTTCTGCCAGCCTTCGTATCTTATCTTAGCCTCGTCCTGAGGCACAGGACAAACAGAATTTTCGACATGAAGGAGCCTGATCCTGTCAACGTAGGTGTCAGCGTCAGCTATGGTCTGCTCCATTCCTATGACCCCGTCTCCGATTCGCATCTCCATGTTGGACTGACCACCGCAAAGCCAAACCTCACCGATAAGGATGTCCTTCAGAGTGACTTTGTCGCCATCACTTATAGTTATTGTTCTTTTCTCAAACGAGGCCTCAGGCGTGTTTATCAACACTTTCCACTTCCCGGTAACATCCGCCTTAGTTGAGACGGACTCTCCCCAGGACGCTTCGACACGTACTTCTTTCCCAGGTTTAGTCCATCCCCATATTCCTGCCTGGGATTTCTGCTGGAGTACCATATTGTCTCCTATGATGCCTGGCAAAGCCACCTTTGCGGACATCAGTACGCACCCCGAAAGGAGGGCGGCCATCAATAATATTCTTTTAATCTTCATCAGCAAAAGTTTTTACAAATTCATATCCATATCGAAACTGTTTGTCAACCTTCAATTGTCAAATAAAAACAATATGGAATGAGTCTGCCCCAATGTATCTCGGGGGCAGACCCAAATGAAAAAAGTATTTACGGGTAAATAGTCAAATGCGGCTAATTCATGTTTAGAATGATATCCTTAGATTACCTGTTATGGTGGTAGGCTTAGGGTAGGCGCCATAATCGACACCCAGTCCAGATAGACCTTGACCTCTGGAGAATATTTCCGGATCATTTCCGGAATAGTCCGTTATCAGAAACAGATTCTCGGCCGTAAAACCTATTCTCAGTCCCTTGACGAATGTGAAGTTTCTAAAAACGCTACGCTTAAGGTCATAAGAGACAGCCAATGTCCTGAGCCTTGCGAAGGCTGCGTCTGATAGATTCTTCTCTTCGCCTTGTGAGGCCGAGAAACCCTGAGGAACAAGGAATCCTTTATGTCCAAACATCGAATTGATGTCAACAAGGAAATCGACTCCCATAAAGCTAAATGTGTTTATGAGTGACACCTCACCTTTAGGAAGCGCCTGCCCCGCATAGACATTTCCAGAACCTGAGGCCAGGTAGAACCTCTTCCATTGCTGTCCTTCCTCCGCCTTGAAGAGAGGATCAGCAACCTTTGCTCCACCCAGTTTCTCAACCTTGGTGTTATAGGTCGAGATCACCAAGTCGGTGTTCCATTTGAAGTTCTCGCCATCTATGGTCCTGGCATTAACCGTCACTTCAAAACCAGTATTTCTAAGTTGGCCAAGATTACCCCTTTGTTCTGAATTTCTCAGGACAAGATCGGTGCTGTTTCTCAAATACCAATCTACTGTGGCTCTCACACGGTTTCCGGCGAAGCCGACATCGATCCCGGCGTCAAATTGCTTGGATGTCTCGCTTGACAAGTCTTTGTCGGCCATTGCCTTAAGGAGGGATGTCGCAAAAACATCATTACCCGAGGTACCATAACTTACTCTGAACTTAAGATAATTCACGGCAGACTTGGCCGGCTCGAAGAACGGTTCCTCCGACATTGTCCAAGCGGCAGATATTGACGGATACATCCCCGACTTATGATTTTCTCCCAAAATGGAAGACTTGTCCGTACGGATGGAAAGACCTATGGAATATTTGTCCTTCCAACTCTGAGAGGTTCTGAACCAGCACGAATAAAGGGTATTCTCAATTCGGGAGGATGTAGGTGAGTATGCGGTGCCTAATCCTATATTATGATAGCCATAATAGTCAGTCGGAAGATTGTGGGATCCGGTGAAGGAGTCTTCAAAATTCATCGAACTGACAGTGGCGCCGAGGAGATATTCAGAACGAAGTTTTCCCTCAGCGAACGTACCCTTGTATGTAAGGTAATCCTCATTAGTGAGTCTGGATGTCTTAGCATTGTAGATCTTGGCAAAAGGAGCCTCGCTGTCTGTGTCCTTGAGGGCAAGGCCAGCAGTGATGTTATTCACGTCACTTGCTGTCTGATAATTGCCCGTTATGGTCAGAGTCAGTCCTTTAAGGATCTTTACTGTGTTGATGAGATTGAAGTTCGTGTTGATCGAACGTGTGTCATCAGAACGACCGTCGAGCGAGACGAGAGGCGATGTGGAGCTTGAGCCCAATGCGTAGGATTCCCATGCTCCGGATTCACGGTTTATAACTGATCCTGATGCAGAAGCCTGAACGTCAAACCAGCTGTTGATTCGGCTTGAGATGTTGAGCGTACCGTTAAGACGATCCGCACCTGTGCCACGAACGACACCTTCGCTGTCCTGATAGCCGATATTGGCATAAATGTCAGTCGTCTCATCGCCTTTACTGAAGCTCAAGGTGTTGTTGGTAACCATTGCGGTCCTTGTGCAGTCCTTGTACCAATTAGTACCTTTAAGCTCAGGAGCGTGCGACAGGAGACCGACACCAGTCTTTGTGTCAAAGGACACGGTTCCTTTACCTTGACCTTTCTTCGTAGTGATGACAACGACACCATTGGCTCCTTTCACTCCGTATATAGCCGTTGCCGCGGCATCTTTGAGAACCTGAATGGTTTCTATGTCCGCAACGCTGATCGTGGAAGGATCCACGTCAATAGCTCCATCCACAACAAAAAGAGGTGTTACTGATGAGGTCATCGATCCTATTCCTCTGACTGTCATATGACCCAAAGAGCCAGGTAGCCCAGAACCGGAGATGATGTTCACTCCCGCGACCTGTCCGGCCAAGGCCTGCATCACATCAAAGGCACTTGCCCTTGATGCCAGTTTGCCTCCGCTTATGGAAGAGATTGAAGCCGTCAGGTCATTTTCCGTGATTCTTCCGTAGCCAATGGAAATTTCGTCAGAAGACTGAGCAAAAGCCATCGAACCAGAGATTGACGCCATTGACACCAAACTCAGAACCACAGCGAATTTCAATAGATTACTGTATTTCATCAAAAATGATTTAAAAAACGAAACTAACATTATTCCGCAGCTTGGCTAACCAGGAATCCCTTTGGATTTGCTGAATCGGTCGCGACTTTAGACCCATCGGCGTTGGTGAACCAAACATGAAGATCGGTGATGACAGCATCCTCCTCAAGCCCGAAAAGATGTTTTGGGAAGATGTACCTGAAGTAGTGAATATCTCCTGATTTTGTCATCAGGACATTCTTCACAGTCCTATCAGAACCGTCATCAAGAGTAGCTACCGCGTTAAGGTAGACCTTTTCCTCTCCATAAAGAGGTGTCTCCGTATCACCGATCTTGGAGACAAACTCAATGGAGACAAAGTCCCCGTAACGGAATGTCTGAGGAGTGGTGGACACGAAATGGAGGACAGTGAAATCGTCATTGCCGCTTCCACCTGTCACCTGTACCACCTGAGTGTCCGAAATCAAGAACTCACCGTCATTTCCAGTATTGAAACCGTTGTCTGACAAGCACGTGGCGACGGCGGTGAAGAATTTTATATTGTTGTTTCCCGTTCTCAGCTTGATGCTGACATCAGCCGTAGTGGTCGGATGCACTCCACTACCGTCTGTGTCGACCTTTGTTGTGCCTCTTAAAACAACCCATTCAACCGGGCCGGTGTTGCCCAAGACCCCATACTGCGAAAGCATGGCCGTATTGTAAGGCATTGTAGTGGTAGGCTCAGTGTAATCATTGGCAAGAACCATTGCCTCGTCAGTGATGTCCACAAGTTTGCCGCCTGTCTGAAGGTTCTTGGCCGAGTATACAGCCTGAATGCTTTCTGAGACCTTCCAACTTTTAGGGACAAGCATCGCCAGCACAAAATGTCCGCTTCGTTCCGTTTCAGGAACAAGCTGAACCTGAACCTTAACCTCTATCTCAGAGTTGGCCTTCGGATTTGACGGCCAGACAACAGAGTTGAATGTTATACAGGAAAACAGCACCATCGCCATACCGGCAAGCGCAGCCACGGTTTTCCCTTTTCCTTTAAGTGTCATTTTCATAATCTTGTGTTATTCGGTTACACCAGTGAACATATACCTATAGCTGACAGTGGCGCAGTCTAACTTGAAGTTCATCACAAGCACGCCCTTATTGAATGTAGCCAGGATTTCCTTGGTGTCTGTCCTGCGGATAGCGTTCGGATGAACTGTGTTGTCAAAATAGACATCGACTGTCTGAGAAGGAATTTCAAAACCATACTTTCTCGAGAACGGAACATCCCCATTGTCCATCGACATGCTGGAAATCTTGCCATCCTTGTAAGTTAGAGTAAGTCTGAAAGTGTTGAAGAAGTCAAAGTATGGCAGGATGTCTATTCCACTGACATTCACGTCGTCAAACTGTAGTACCTTGAAAATCCTGAAAGTAGATGTCTTGTTTCCATCGTAGTCGGGATCGGAGGTAAGATCCTGCAGACCTACTGAGTAACATGACGAGACCGCCACGGCCACAAGCGAGAGCAGTGCGATTATGCGTATTTTCATCTTTTTCATTTCTTTGTCTTTTTATCTCTTGAGATTCTCATTGAGACGAGTCTCGGAAAGCGGATACGGGAAATAGAGATCTTCAGCGGTAAACGCAACATCATGTTGAATAGGTTTGAAACCGACCATATTGACAACTCTGTTGTTGGCGACATCAAGAATCTTACGTGTACGAATGATGTCATACCAGTTTTGAGCTTCGAAGCACAACTCCCAGACACGCTCCTTGTAGACATCGTCGAAGCCAATGCTGGATGGTTTGGCATAACCAGGAAGCGCACGGTGGCGAACCTGCCAGAAAGCGTCAATGGCGTCCGCGTCGGTGGTTTCGCCACCTTTACATGCAGCTTCAGCCATCACGAGAAGAATATCAGCATAACGTATGATAGGGAAATCCTCTCCTGACTTGCCATCTGCAAGAGCCGACTCGTCAAAGAACTTGAATATGTACGGACGCGTGAATTCCAAACCATTCCAACTGCTGTAGAACCAACCTTTTTCAGCGGCACGCTTGTCTCCAAGAGTAAAGGTACCGATGAACTGGCTCGTCGGAACAATAGACCCTCCAAACACTCCGTTGGAAGAGAACGAGGAGGCATCAATCTCATTAGGACCATACGGCAAGAGTGCGGAATGAATCCCGGACTGTGAATATATAGGGTCGTGCTGGACCGCAAATATCCACTCTCCCTGGTTCTCCTTCTCGGCAATTCGAAGATCGGAATAATTCTCAAACAACGAATATTCGCCACTCTTGACAACCTCCTTCGCCTTGTCATAGGCCTTCTGCCAGCATGAACCATCCTGAAGAGGGTACCCGGCCATCGTAAGGTACACCTTCGCAAGGATGCTCTTAACAGCTCCAAGTCCAATGTGACCGTCGGCTGGGTTCATTTTAGTTCCAGAAAGAAGAGTCTCCGCCGTTTGGAGATCCTTGACGATCTGCTCGTAGACCTTTGCCTCTGTCTCTGGCACCAGGGCGATGTTTTTCGTGTCCGTTGTCGGTAAAAGAGTCATCGGAACCGGCCCGAACTCTCTGACTAGTCCAAAGTAGTAGTAGGCTCTGAGGGCGTATGCCTCTGCCAGACATCTATTCTTGACTGTCTCCGAGACTGTGGCGGCGGAATTCTCAATACCCTTGATCACATTATTGCAATTGTTGATCGAGGTGTAGCGATGATCCCAACAGTACTCAACCAGAGTATTGTCCTCAAGAAGTGGAAGGTGAACGCCAAGCACCTCCTGTTGATATGGGTAGTTCCTGTCATGATAGCCCGTCAGAAGTTCATACATCACCCACCCCGTGTGGTTGACAGCCACCAATCCGGTAAACAATGTGGAACTTACCGCACCATAAAGGCCATTGGTGGCATCCTCCATCTCAGACTCATTGTTAAAATAATTGTCCGGAGACATGAATGTCTTAGGCTCCACGGTGAGGAAGCCTGTACAGGAGCCTAGCAAGAGCGTCATTACAGCGGCGCCTGTCATTATCTTCATTATCCTTTTCATAGTCCTGATTAAAATGTGATTTTAATGTTACCGGTAATGGTCAACGGCTTAGGGTAGGCCAACCAGTCATAGCCTGAATTGTCGTCACCGCTCCCCCAACCGCACTCAGGATCATAGCCGGCATACTTGGTGAACAAGTAGACATTCTCAGCACTAACACCCATCACCAAGCCCTTGATTGCCTTGAAGTTCTTGAGCAGACCATGCTTGAAGTTGTAAGAGAGAGAGATGTTTCTCACACGAAGGTAGTCACCATCCATGATTGCAAGATCTCCCATCGTGTTATTACCGAACAAAGGGTCGGTCGGGAGACGGAGCTGAGCAAGTTTCGTGTTCTGATTGTCCGGAGTCCAGGCTGCGCCAAGAAGGTCAGAGAAACTGTTCGTGTAGATTGCCTGACCAACGCAAAGATTCTGAGTGAAGCTCTGGACCTTGAAACCCAGTGACGCGCCAAGGTCAACCATTAGGTTGAAGCCTTTCCAGCTAAAATTATTGACAAGAGAGAGTTCCCATAGTGGAACCGCGCGGCCAAGATACTGTCCGTCAGCATCATCGTACTTGTGGTCGTTATTTACGTCCTCAAGTTTATAGTCGCCCGGAGTTCGTCCGTACAGGGAAGCCTCCTCCGCTTCCTCTATGCTCCATGTTCCGATGAGTTTCTTACCATACCAGCGAGCATATTCCTCACCTTCCTGGCAAAGACCTCCGTGGGTTGAGTGTGTGCCGTAGAATTTCTCAACGATGGTCTTGTTTCTGGAGGCGATGAAGTCAAGATCCCACTTGAACTCTGGGTTATCGATCAGATGGGAATTGAGTGTGAACTCAAAACCGATGTTACGCAGCACGCCAAGGTTGGATGGGGTCGTACCATAGCCTGAGGAAGCAGGAATCTCAACATTGAAGAGCAGGTCACAGTTGCGTTTTATATAGAAATCAGAGATGATCTGCACCCTGTCGTTGAAGAAACTCAAATCGACACCTGCGTCAAACTGCTTGGATGTCTCCCAGCTAAGATCGCTGTTGCCGAGCTGACTCAACGTAACGAAAGAATAACGTCCATTATTGAATGTCACACTGCCGCTGCCGAAACGAGCGAAAGCAGCATAATTGCCTATTGAAGAGTTTCCAACCTCACCGTAGCTGACACGGATCTTCATCTGGTTAATTACATTCTTCAAACCATCGAACCATGGCTCCGAGCTTACAGCCCAAGCTGCGGAGACAGACGGGAAGAATCCGTACTTGTGCTTGTCACCGAAGTTGGAGGCTCCATCAGCCCTAAGAGTCACACCAAGCATGTACCTGTTGTCCCAAACCTGATTTGTCCTGAAATAGTAGGAATTCATCTTGTTCTCGTCCACAGAGGAGCTAGGAGTGACAGTGTTGTCTCCGATTGAAAGGTCATGATAGCCATTCTCTATGGAGGTCATGTTCTTGTTTCCTTTGTAGGAGTTCTCGTAGTAGTAGGAGTACCAAGACGCGCCGACAACGAATGACGACTTGAGTTTGTCGTTGAAGAACTTCTTGTTGTAGGTAAGATAGTCCTCGTTTGACCATCTGGACGCAAAGGCATCGTTGATGTAGGCCTGATTGCCGCTAGACTCAGGAGAGTAATCACGAAGGCCTGCCTTGCGGACATCCGTAGACTTAGCCGAATTATTCTGATAGTTGGCTCGCACCGTCAGGGTAAGATCACCAGTGAGGTGAACATCCGCACCAATATTCATGAGAATGTAGTTGTTGCGAGAGATGAGATCCATGTATTTGAGTTGCTGGACCGGATTCGAACCCTGCTCACTCTGAGGATAATCACCTTTTTCACCCCATTTACCGTCAGGGTACTGGACAGGAACTATCGGAGGCATCTCTATCACGTTACGAATACCTGTCTGTCCGGTTCCACCCTCATTGTCCGGGCTATTTGCCTCAGTTCTGCTGATTGAGAGCATAGTACTGAGATCAAGCCACTTGTTCACCTTGGTTGAAGCATTGATCGTACCGCTGAGACGCTTTGAGTAGGTGTTTTTCAAAAGTCCCTGGACATTCTGATAACCGATGTTCGAATAGATCTTGCTGTCACCCTTGGACTGAGAGAATGATAGGTTGTGTTCCATCGTGAGAGCAGAGCGAAGAGCCTCTTTCTGCCAAGAGGTGTTGTAGAGAGGACTGGCTATCAGCAAACCATTATCATCCCTCAGATAGTTGCCTGAGGCATCCTTTGCATAGTTGAAGAGGTTCTCCATCGGAGATGTGAGGTGAGGCATGTTCTGACCCGAATAGCCATAAGCCAGGGCCTGCATGCTCATGTACTGATCCGCATCCATCATATCAAGATTGCGCGCCAGAACACCGACACCAGCTTTCGCATCATAAGTGATGGATCCCGTGCTGGAAGAACCGGACTTGGTTGTGATGATCACGACCCCGTTGGCACCCTTAGCCCCATACATGGCAGTAGCCGCCGCATCCTTGAGGACATCGATGTTCTCAATGTCCGATGAGTTGATCATGTTAGGATCAACATCAACCACACCGTCAACAACATACAAAGGAGAAGAGGATGCATTGATTGAACCCATACCTCGCACACGGATTCTTGTGTTTCCTCCTGGGCGACCTGAGGTAGATGTAATCTGTACACCCGCCATCTTTCCGGCCATACTCTGGAGAACGTTGGCCGCAGAGGCACGCTCCGAGAGTTCTGTCCCGTTCACCGATGACACTGATGATGTTAGCTCACGCTTGATCATGGTACCATAACCGACAACGACAGTCTCTTCGATCATCTGAGTGTCGGACATGAGAACGACCTGGTACCAGGTCTTGCCAACCTCGTAAGGGAGTTCCTTTTCCTGCTGTCCAAGCATTGAGAACAACAATACTTTGGATCCAACCGGAACTGAAAGCGTGAAGTTACCGTCAACATCCGTGACAGTACCTGCGTTAGTACCCTTGGCAGACACAAAAGCGCCTACTAAAGGGTTGCCGTCTTCGTCAAGCACCCGACCTGACACTTTGGACGGTTCCTGTGCGAACATAACCGCCGATGATGACAAAACCATCAGCAGCAATGACACAACCGTTAACAGTTTCTTGCTTTTCATTAAATAATATTAAATTGACAAATTGTGTTTATTAAACATAATTCTTGTAAAATGGACATTAGTCCCATGTGTTATCAAATGTTCGACTTTCGTCTTATCTGTAGCTATGCAAAAGTATTCATACGAACCTTCAAAACAGTACCCACTAATGACAAATGAGTATACAATCCCAACAATCCGGTTACGAACCTTCCTTCTACGTTGTAGTCAAAAGCCGGTCAATCAAGAATTTGACCTTCTGGATACCAAAAGAACCTAGGTCTGTAGGACCGGACATCCGAAAATTGCTGCGAAAAGACATTTGTGTTGACATTGAACGAGAACAGTATCATACCATCCTTTTCAAACTGCGGATGCGCCATGGCGTTATAGGTGAACCAGTCCTTATTACCAAGATCAGGAATCTTGAAAATCTGTTTCTTATTCCCCCAAGGTCCGTACGGCGTCTCTGACGTGAATGTGAAGATCTGCCCTGACCAAAGCACCTTATGCTGGGTAAGCAGGACATACTTGTCCCGTAGTTTGAAGACATTGAACTGCGATGAGACAGGAACACTTGAAAGACCTGACATCTCCACAGCCTGCAAGTAATCCTCGCTCCAACCCGTACCCGTATAATACTCCCATTTGTCATGAATGTCCGCGACAGTTGTTCTTGCGCAGTAAGCCACAGACACAGGATTATACATATCTCCACCTTCCTTATCGCTTTGAGCATAGACATAGACAACATCTCCGTCAGTTACCACTGCCGCCCCATACATGACGGATGAGGGTCCGGAATATGGAATCTTAGAATCCCTGATCAACGTCAAATCAGGAAGCCGATATTCCAGAAGATGAGTGTTCTCAAAGCGGAATCCCCATGCCCCGTCAGCTCCTTGATACATCAGAAACTGGAATATGTACAGGACGTCATCCTTGACAAAACCATGACCAGGCCAATACCATTTCTCCTCCTCTGGATAGTCCACAGGCACCGCCGCCGAATGATTGCCACCACTGGTCACCGCGCTGACCTTACCATGGTCATAGATATGGTAAGTGTTTCTGAACATGTGGTCAGAGGTACTCCTTGCATTATTTGTCACCTTTCCGGTGTAGGAGTCTCCCATAAGGAATATGCTTCTGCCATCAGGAAGAAGAATGGAGTACATGCCATCGCCCGCTGTAACACCACAGTCATCATGGATGATCTCACTTGCTATCACATTATCAAGCGAAGGCACATAAACCTGTCCCCTTTCAACCCTTTCACCCTCCTCACACGAATAGGAACACAACACCAGAAAAACCATTAAACCTATAAGTAGTATTGAATTTCTATTACCCATATCTAAGAATATCATTTTTGTTCAACTCCCCATTCCGATGGCTCAGGCCCCATGAAAAGCTCGAGTCGTCCTCCTGCGGCTATGTCCTTGAAATCAATGTGGCACACTTCCAAAGGACTTCCGTTCAAAAGAGCTTTCTGAATGTAAATATTCTCTGGACTATTCTCATGAGCAACGATTCTAAAATCCTTTCCAGATGCATAGGCAGGATCCGTCTTGATGACAATCTCATCAAACACCGGGCTGGTTATCTCCATTCTGGTATCTCCCGGACAAGCCGGATGCAGCCCCGAAGCTGCAAGGACATACCACGCAGACATCTGTCCGGCATCATCATTTCCGACAAGCCCGGTCATAACATCATTCGAATAGGCATGCTTACATACGAATCTGGTCCATTTCTGCGTGTTCCATGGTTCTCCGAAAACATTGAAAAGAAACGGGACAAGATGAACCGGTTCGTTGGCGTGGTTGTAGTACGCATTCCAAAGCATATGCTCAGGCGTTCTCTCAAAGAACTCCGACAGATCGGCCAAAGTTCTTTGTCTACCTCCCATCAGTTCGGCCATACCTTCCGGATCATGAGGCACAAACCAACCTTGCTGGTAAGGATCACACTCGATGCATCCGTACCATTCCATAATTCTGGCGCTGTCAGGCCACTCTTTCCAAGTGCCATCAACAAGGCGTGGACGGAACCATCTTTTATTGTGATCGAATATGTTCCTGTAGGCCTGCCCACGTCTCTCATAGACCGCGGCCTCGTCATCTTTCCCCATTGCCATGGCCAGCCTTGAAAGACACCAGTCAAAATAGGCGTACTCCAGAGTCTCGGAAATGCAAAGGTCTGACGGTGTCCAGCCTAGAGGCCAGTTCCCGAACTTCTCAGCCGTGTTCACGGCATAACGGTACGCCTCTTCGGCATCATAGCCTCGGATTCCTTTCGCATAGGCATCGGCAAGCACAGAAAGCAAAGGATTGCCAATCATACATCCAGAATAGGAATTCAGGAACTCCCATCTCTCGTAGTATCCTCTTCCGCTTTGCCTTGCCATAGTTATCAAGGAGGCCAGGATGTCGTTCACCACAGACGGATTAATGATGGACTGGAGAGGCATCTGGCTTCTGTAGACATCCCAACCGCTGAAGATCGTTCTTTTCGTAAAACCATCAGAGGCATCATGAGGCATCAAATCTCCCCCGATGTAGCGACCATCAACATCAGCATAGATCCTAGGATCGATAAAAGTATGATAGAGAGAAGTGTAAAACACTGTTTTCTCCTCTTCCGACCCTCCGGCCACGCGAATCTTGGAAAGCTCTTTATTCCAAAGCGCCCTGGCACTTGCCCTAACCTCATCAAAACCCTTGTCCGCAATCTCTTCCGCGAAGTTCCTACGCGCCCCTTCCTGATCAACGAAAGAAATCCCTACCTTAAGGATCACCTGATCCCCGGCTGATGTCGGAAACTCAGAGAAGAATCCGATATGCTTCCCCTCAAGTTCCTCCACCCCGCGAACAATCCTTGACTCCGCCACACGTTGAAGGTACGGAAGACTCACCACCTCGTCCTTCTTACGGACCCAATCATCTGGAATGTCTGCTGTCCAGCAGCCATAGGACTCCAAAGGACGGCTGAACTCGGCATGAAACCAAACCGTATAGTCGGCATTACCTTCACCATTGCCCCAACCTCCTGTCTTAGGTGTGCATTTCATCCAGCCTTCAATCGTGTTGCTGTCAATCACCTTAACATATTCCTTCTCTGCCGTTCCACCAACCCTGCGAGCCAGATCGATCTGGATACGGGAAAGGTCGCTTTCGGGCCAAATGAAGCGTATGATTCCGCAATGGGGAGTTGCTGAGCATTCAGCCAGGATGTCATAGTCTGTCAAACGGACACTATAATAACCAGGCTCGGCGACTTCTGTAGCCTTGTCATAAGAAGACCTCCAGCCATCAATACTTCCGTCTTCCTTCCCGGCAATGGTACTCATAGGCCCGGTTGTAGGCATAACCAGAAAATTCCCCAGGTCTCCGAACCACCCGACACCGCTCATTTGAGTGAAGTCGAATCCCTCAATGGTTTTCATCTCGTAACTGTAACCGCTGGCATTGTCACCACCGGTGATGGTGTTCGGGCTGACCTGAACCATTCCAAAAGGGGTTGTAGCTCCAGGAAAAGTCTTCCCCAGGCCATGATAGACTCCGGCGGCATCCGTGCTTGTACTTGCCCCGATAAAGGGATTAACATAGTCAACCGGATTATTAACCCAAGACGATGGCTCAGAACAAGCATGGAAGGCCGCGGCTATCGCAAGTATCAACACAACCTTTCTCATGTCATTCTGTCTTAAGTAAATATGTCCTTATGGAAAATCTCGGAGCGCTGACGGAAAAACTACCGGTAGAACCGCTTTTCTCATTTAGCTCAACACGGGAGACAGCATTCCCAAGAAGATCCGTCTCCACAATCTCGCTGACAGGGAAGCCGAGTCTGATGGTCTTTACGTTATCATCTCCATCGGCATTATAGAGCCGCAGCATGAAACCACCTTCGGTCTGGTAGAAAGCGCTGACAGCATAGCCAGTACCTTCCGCATCAATGAAAGTGTGTTCTTTTGTCGAATCATCGCCCGTCACAAAACACATCAAAGGCTCGTTCCATTCCTGATTCCTCTCATAAACTCCAGCGGAATCCCATGCTCCGAAATGAGGCATGAAAGCATATCTGATCTCAGTAGCCCCAGAGACCGGATAGTTCCTTCCCCAAAGGCCATTGCCGGAGAACTGGACTGTCAGTCCAAGAGGGAAATCCTTACCAAATGAATATGATGTCGTATGATCGGAGAATAAAGCCAGTCCTTTTCCGTCTTCTCCAAGCAGGTCAACCCAATCATGGATGATATTATGTTTAATCCTATCCCAACTGTCATAGAAAGTATCCTCCTCCGCACTTTTGCAGACATCAAACGGAGCATCCTTATACAAGGACGGATTGACCAGCGATGTAGGGAACAGCACGTTAAGTTTGAAACGGTCATCGTAGAAAGCCCTGCGGCGGGAATCATGGGCATCACTCTGCCTATATTTTCCGATTCCAACGTCAGATTTCCAGTCTATGTGAAGAGAACATGTGATCAGCGGGTCACCGTCTGTGAGAACAATAGTCTGCTTGAAAGGCATGCCTGCGATTGAACCGTCAATCTCAACCTCGGATGTCAAGCCCTCCGTCTTTTTGACTGAGATTCTGGCCGGAGCGTCCGCTGACGAATGCCATTTGCCCTCATCATAGAAAAAGCCTCGCAGTTCATTAATAGCCCAGGCGGACTTGGCGTCAGCATATTCATCACCACAAGAAGTTTTCAACCCTACGATGGTTCCTCCCCTAGACGGATCAAAGGTGATTGTGTAGAGATCCGAAGCGACTGTCACGAGACCATCCTCGGAAGAATATTCTTTTACAACCGTCCCCGACTCCTTGCGTTTGGATGTGACTTTCACCGAAAATGTCGCCATACTGAACGGGCGCATGCCGACCCGAAAAACAATTCTATCACCGATAAGAGAGAAGCGGACATCCTTGCCCTTACTATCCTTTACCCGCAGATTCTTACCCAAGAACGAAGATGGGACGGCCACGCTGACCACGGAGTTGCGCGAGAAATTCAAGGTGTTGATAACCTTGACATTAAAGAGATTATCTTTTACTTCTCCGACCGGCACGATCTCAGCAAGAGCCTCCTCGCAATTAAAGTCAGCTGAAGAAGTCCAAAAGGCAATATTATCCGCCCACGTACCTCTTTCGTTAAGCTCATTGTAAGGAACAATCCATGAATCATGGTGTTGTGCCAGCATCAGGGTACGCCAAGCCTCGTCAATCCTGGCCTGGTCAATGCCAACACCCCTATCAAGTTTAAGCATGGCGCCAGCCTTCTCCGTCATCACGATGTTGTTCTCCGTACGGCGAACCTGACGGGCAATACGCTGCAAAACCTGCGACCCCCACATTAACGAGGTTCTGACATCCTCTTGTGACATTTTGTAATCCTCCCTCGGATCACTATTCGCCACAGATTCAAAGTACTCCCTCCAAGTAACATAAATAGAGTTACCTGCGGTCTTATCGCCGTAACCGATCCAAGGCCCTCCTGTCCAACCAGCATCCTGGAAGCACATACCGACAGGATGTGCTATTCCAGCCTTACGGCAAGCCTCAAGATATGCGTCTGAATTCTTTGAGGCAGCCGTCTGCCATACTGTCTTCTCATCAAGACTTTCACACTCATACCTTGGAACGGCAATAACGGAAGACCCGTCCGGGCCGATCCAATTGACCAGGCCATGGCCAAAAGGCGCGCAATAACCTCCCCAACATGTGTTCGGGCACTTGGTAGAAGCATACTTAAAACCCAACTGCACAAGAATCTGCGGCAAACATGAAGTAAAGCATGGCTCTTCAACCGAATACGTCAGGAATTCAACATCAGGAAAGTGGGAATGAATCTTACGCATTCCGTACTGCATCTGACGGATGATGCTCTCTCCGGAAATGTTGTACATATATGGCTGCGCATAGGTCGGATTGGTAAACTCTACCCTCGGAGAATTCACTATCCGGGAGAAACGCTTGTAGTCCTCCGGGGTGCGTACAGCAACGGTATCCCAAGTCTCAGGCTCTATCTCCAGACAGAATCTCCATGCCGGATTAGCCTCAAACTGATCCACAAGGAATCTTGTGTAGGTAGCCATCGGATAGTGACCATAAACTCCACCATGGAACCCATCCACAAAGTAAGGTCGTTCCTGTGACGATGCGACATGATCGGAAAGGGCCAAAATTCCCACACAGACCGCAAGGCCTGCGAAGAAAGAATGACATCTCTTGTTTTTAAACAGCATATTCTTAGTTAATTAAATTACCACATACAAGGTCAATACACCCTGGCAAGGGTCACTTTGCGAGACACGGGCTTATTCATACTATAGATTCTGGCCACAATCTTCTCCATGTAATCGTTCCAGATCTCACGAATCTGAGGATAATAGCTTTTACGGAACCAATAGTTGCTGTTAGCCACAAACCAATCATCTTTCGCCCTTGAGTTGACCATCTCGATGGATTCCCAATTGTCAACGAAACGTTTCTCCGAATCCTTGAAAACATTGTATTCCATCCAAACATATTCTCTCAAGCGCTTTTCGACCTCAAGACGTTCCTCATTCAAATACATCAGAGCCGAGGCCTGGCGATATTGCGGAGTCTGGGCCATCTCAGCCATGTTCACGCCATGTGACAAATCTGAAGATGTAAGACGGCAGATGGGCTGACCATCAATGCTCAACTGATAAGTTCCTGCCGTAAGTCCGCAAACCCGAAGGATTTCCTGATTGAATTCCTTCATAAAAGGAACGAGCTTCATAGCATCTCTTTGAGAGTGAATATTTCCCCATCCATGTTCGGAAACAGAGTCGCATGGATAAGGCAGAGATTTGGCAAGATAGTCAAATGAGACACGCCCATCAGCACAAGACAAAGCGGAGATCACGCAGTTTTCCTCAACCTTGACTTTCGATCGTTTCGCATCGATTCCTATCTCCGCCACCTTACTCCCGGAAAGGCCCTGTGCCTTGAGGAACAGATAGGCCATCACCATCTGACCGTCCTTGTCTGGGTGGACACGGTCGGCAGGACAGAATGAGTAGGTTGAATCTGCTTTCTGCACATCCGAGGCAATCTTAACCATCGGAGCGTTGAAATCCACGAAACCCCAATCGTTTTCCTTGGCGGTCTGCTCCTGGATAGAGATTATCCTCCCGATAGCCTCGTTCTTTCTATGAAAGACAGAATCATTGAACTTTGAAGTCTCATCGTATGGGGAGCCACCGATCATCACAACTTTAGCATCCTTGCGATAATCCTTCAAGGTCTCGACTATTTTCGAATATGAACGGACAGACTTGCTGATCCTCTCCGCAGACAGAGAATCCGTCTTCTCATTATTGAAGACATCGGAATAACCAGTGTCGTTCATGCCGAATGTCAAGGTGATATAGTCAGGATTTCTATCCAGCACATCTCTCTGGAGTCTGGAGAGTATTTCCTTCGAGGTATCACCTCCTACTCCGCAGTTGTAGATCCAGATCGGCATGTCTGGAAACCTGGTCATGTAGAAAAGCCAAATGTAGGAATGGTAATGTCCCCCATGGGTTATACTATCCCCGATGAAGGCCACCTTGTCTCCATAGCTGAAGCGTGGAATAAGGGATTGGGCACAGACAGAAAGGGCGATCAATCCCAATGAGAAAGACATAATAATTCTTCGAATCATCATCACAGATTTTTTAATGTGCAAAATTACCACGTGGTGGTCCAGAATGGTTACACATTAAAAACAAAAGAGTACACTATGCCATCAAAGGCTCTCTCGGTACTCTTTAGGTGACATACCGTACATCTCGGCAAACTTACGGTAAAACCATGACTTGTTGTTGAATCCGCTGTCAAACATCACCTCCTGGACATTCAGCGTCGTTGTCTTAAGCAGTTTAGCAGCATGCTTGAGCCTTACTGTACGTATGAACTCTCCAGGAGATTTACCAATAATTCCTTTCATTCTCCGGTAAAGCGTCATCTCACTCACGCATAGTCTGGACGCGATTTCCTCCGGAGAAAGATCCTCAGTAATGTTGTCCTCTATCAAATTAACTATAGAAACCATAAACTGTCTGTCCTTGGAACTCATCTCTACCCCATAGAACATCTCTTGATCGGAAGCCGAAGACGAATAGTAGTCCTTAAGACCTGATCTTTTCCGGAGGATTCCACTCACGACAGCAGTCAGCTGAGCCGGAAGGAAAGGTTTAGGAATAAATGCATCGCTGCCGAGATTATAAGAGACTATCTCATCAGAGACATCAGTCTTCATCGCAAGAATCACTACCGGGATGAATCTCATCAATTCGTTCTCTTTCATCCTGCGCAATAACTCATTACCTCCCATCACAGGCATGTTGATGTCCGTTATGACAAGATCAACTTTCTTGATCCCCAGTATCGCAAGGGCCGCCTCACCATCCTGAGCCTTTACCATGCTGTACTCATCCGCAAGGATGTCAGAAACCATCTCACGGATCTGAGGATCATCATCCACGATCATCACGACCGGCTTCCCGTCATTCCGTATCACCAGATCATCCTCCACCGTAGGTTCGTTCCGCCCTTCGACAGCCGGAGCCACCATAGATGGAAGAGACACGCCTTCGTAACTTAAGGAGCCATCTACCCTGGCGACCTTGTCCTCCGGGGCTGATGGAATGAAAAACACGAATGTCACAGACTCGCCGACCACACTGCTGACATTTATCTCCCCTCCCAAAGCCGTAACCAAACTTTTGACCAGGGCCATCCCGACACCATTTCTGACGATACGACCTTTGGCCATCTGCCTTTCAAAGTTGTCAAGAATGACAAACCTGTCAAACACTCTTCTAAGCTTCTCATCAGAAAGTCCCTTACTGGTGTTCGAGATCACAGCGTTAATCCCATCGCCCCGTCCATCAAGACTGATGTCAATTGTCCCGTTATCAGGTGTATACTTGTAGGCGTTGGAGATCAGATTCATGAACACCTTCTCCATTGCCGACGCATCACAGAAGAACTTGTCCGGAAGATTCTCGACATTCAGGTTCAATCGCACCCCACGTTCCTCTCCGACCTCCGTGAAATCGCCTAATATTGAATTCACCATCCTGCACACATCAACCTCAGCAAACACAAAATCGTAGCATCCGTTCTCCACCTTACGGAATTCAAGAAGCTCCTGGATAAGACGCTGCATCCTGGCCGCATTGTCATTGATGATCTTGACATAGCGTTTGCCCTTCGTCAAATCTTGCTGCTTGACAGACTCAAGTCTCTCACCCGAGCAGGAGATAAGGGTCAAAGGAGTGCTGAACTCATGGGCGATGTTTGTAAAAAAGGTCAATTTTGCCTCATAGGCTTCCTTCTGGGCCTGTTTCTCTGCCGCCTCATCAGCAAGCTGTCTCTTCTGGGACCTGCGCTCACGATAGAAGCGAATCCCGGCGAATGTAAACAAAGCGATCAACGACAAATATGCCAGCATTGCCCAGATTGTCTTGTACCACGGGCTTCTGATATAGATCTCAAGTTGTTCAGTGTTATCGCACCAGACCTTATCACCATTAGTGCTTCGAACCATGAACGTGTACTTTCCTGGAGGCACGTTGGTAAACATCGCCGGAGTACCGGAAGATACTGTAACCCAAGTTTCATTGAACCCGCGCAGGATGTAGGAATATTCACAGTCAGCGTTGCCTATGAATTCCAAAGCGGAGAACGCGATGTTGAAAAAATTCTCGTCATGCCTTAAGACAACCCGCCTTCCGGCCATCACAGGCTTCACATTGTCACGACTGATAGCGACGTGTTCGACAACAATCCGCGGCGAGAACGACCTCGGTTTGAGATCATCAGGAAGAAAATGGTTCAGTCCGTTGACACCACCGAAAAAGATTTCTCCGCTCGCAGACATCAAGCAGGAATTTATATAAAACTCCTTACCTTGAAGACTTCCCGGATTTGTGTAGTTCAGAAACTTGCCTGTCCTTAGATCGAGCATGGAAATACCACGGTTAGTGGAGAGCCAGACCCTTTCCTTGTCATCCTTGATGATGGCCTGGATAGTGTTGTCTGTAAGGCCGCAACCTTCATCATACAAAGTGAACGACCATCCGTCCTTCTGCTTCACGCCGTGGCTCAAGCCGTAACTTGTTCCTACCCATACTGACAAAGAATCGTCCTGAGTCACAAAACGTACATTGTTGCTAGGAATGTTCTCGTACCCGGCACCGACATCTATTCGCCGAAAACGTTCTGTCTCCACATCCAGCAAGCTGAGCCCGCCACCAAGGGTTCCGACCCATATTTCTCCGCCATCGGCGGGAGACAAGTGCATTATGCTGTCCCCATTCAGCGAGTTATCGTCGTTTCTGTCATGGAGATATCTCCGGACGGAAACCACTTGACAATGACCGTCCACATCCAATGACAGGCAGACAATGCCGTTGTCCAACGTACCCACCCACAATCTCTGGTTCAGATCATCATAGTACATGCAGTAGGCAAGCACAGGTGGATTCTGCCTGAACTTATAGAGTGTGCTGATCGTTCCGGTCGCGGGAGAGTAGAGCTTGACAGCGTTACGGACACCCAAAAGAATAGTATTCCCGGGACCAGCAACCATTGAGAAGATAAAACGGTCTTGTTCCGAGAACTCGGATGCTACAGGACGTTTAGGGTTGCCTTTCGGATCCAGAACGAAAAGTCCACCTCCAAGAACACTCGTATATATGTCCCCGTCCTGAGCCTGTACTATCGATGTGACAGCCCCGCCGCACTCCTCAAACATAACATCGCTCCGAAGCGTTTTCATCGGATCCGAATCCGTACAGTAGGCCTCGACCCCGACACCATCGACTCCAAGCCAGACAATTCCTTGAGTGCCATAGTAGAAGGACAGAAGGTTGTCTCTACAGAGGGCATCTATCCTGAAAACCTCATGTGAACGGAAATCGACACGGTATAATGATGACCTGTCCGCAACGATGTTAAGATAGTGGTCCGGAGACATGGCCGCATAGGACACTGTGCCGGTGAACTCTATGGAATCGACAACAGAGCAGAGTCCGCAGTCGTATTCATAGATTCTTCTTGTACCTATAAAAAATATTTTCCCATCATTCCTCGAATGAGCCATAAGATACACCCCACTGTCACTTGAAAGCAGATTCTCACTGATCGATGCCTCGATGCTCCGAGTCCTTCCATCATGAGTAAAACTCAGACGAGAGACACTGCCGGCTTCATTCATGACCAAAAGCGTGTCTCCGCCCCCTGCCGCTATCCCTGAGATCCCTGATGTGGCATACCCCAGAACATTGAAAGGTATCATCCTGTCTGTTACCTCATCGTAGTAAGCTATTCCCCACCCCCTTGATGAGCAGAACACAGTCCCATCATCGGCAATCGCCAAAGAGACACCTCCTCCGGCAAAAGAGTTCATCGACGCCATCCCTAGACGGAAACGGCTGAATTTGCCGGTCCTGATGTCAAGACGGCTCACACCCCAAGCCGATATTATCCAAAAATGATACTCGTCTTCCTGTACAACATCCCTTACGATATTGTCCAGCAAGCTTGACTCATCCTTAATGTTATACCTGAAAACACGCAAACGATGTCCGTCATAGACGTTCAGACCATCCCATGTGCCAAACCACATCATTCCTCCTGTATCCTGGAATATACAGTTGACACTACTGTTCGACAAACCATCCTCTGTCGTTATCAGATAATGCCCCGCATCCGCTTTCAACCATGGGCAGAAGGCGGACATAAGAAGAACCAGAATCGTGAGTTTACACGCAGTATTTCTCATCTAAGTAAGCGTTAAAAAATAAGTTGGTAAAGATTTGGCGGTATTTTCGAGGATAGATGTCTTTTAGAAGAAGGAGTGTGCCGATGGCACATGATTGATGATAAAAGATAGCTAGACCGGAAAGACAATCAAAGATTACCAAGTTATTTTTTCAGGATTACTAAACATGTGGACTTAGGACAACAACTCTTATGACGGCATCCGATGTGAATGTCTATCTGAGGAAAGTGAGAAGGTAGTCCTCCATCATCTTGTAACCGTCCTGGTTAGGATGTACGGTGTCATCTGCCCACTTTGAGCCGATTCTACCGGTACCATCGGAAAGGAGGTTGAAATAGTCTACGTACTTGATGCGGTTCTTCCCGGCATAAGTCCGAAGTAAATCATTGAACCTCAAGACTTGATCGAAGCAGTCGGTGACCTCTGGTCTCCAACGGATCTCATAGGAACCTAGTAGTGAGCAGACAATGGGCTTAATCCCATTTGCCTTGGCGATCTCGCACATAGATATTATGCTGCCAACAGCTTTTTCGACATCTCCAGCATAGCCAGGGTTGAGAGCGATATCATTGAGTCCGCATAGAATCACAACATATTTCGGATGGAGCTTCACAACATCTTCTCTCATCCTGACAAGAATTTGTGACGTGGTCTGTCCGCTGATACCCCGACCGACAAGATTGTTGTCTGTGAAGAAGTCCGGATGAACCCTAAGCCATACGTCTGTGATTGAATCTCCTAACAGAACAGCTCTGGACTATTATTGATTTCCTTGTTCGCCTGTGAGTAGACATTCGTCATAGCCCAATCCATCTTTTCCTGTGCCAGCATTGAACTTACAGACAAAAAAGTCGTTAGCGAGACAATGATTCTTAACGTTTTACCTTTCATGATGTGAATTGTTATAGTTTTTAGTGTCAATAAATCTCATATTTTCCCTTTTCACTTTTACGAAGAATCACACGCTCGATCCTTCGTGGGACGGAAGTCATTATCTCATAAGGAATTGTGTCCAGAACTTTGGCAAGTTCGGTGACATCGGGGTCATCGCCGAAAATTGTCACGGTGTCCCCCACCGAGGCTTCGACACCGGTCACGTCAAGCATGCACATGTCCATGCAGATGTTACCGATCGTAGGCACCCTGCGGCCATTCAAAGAGAAACTCATGCGGCCGCATCCAAGACGCCGGTCGATACCGTCGGCATAGCCCACAGGGATGGTGGCGACGCGGGTTCCCTCCGGTGCGATAATGCCATGCCGACCATAGCCGATGGCACCGTCACCAGATTTCAATTCCTTAATCTGCAATATTTTGACCTTCAGAGAGGCGACGGGCTTCAGGCGCACGTCCGGCAGGGCGCTGATGCCGTATATTCCCACACCGAGACGGACCATGTCGTACTGGTAGCGCGGGAAGCGCTCGATGCCGGCGGAATTAAGAATATGCCACATCGGATGGTAGCCAAGAGCGCTGTCCAACTTTGACGCGTTGGTCTCGAACATCGAGATCTGCCCAAGCGTGAACTGATCCATCGACGGATCCTCGGCGACCGAGAGATGTGAATATATTGACTTTACCCTCACCTCCGGACACGCCTTCAGGCAATCCATCAGACCGTCCAGCTCACTGGTCATGAAGCCGAGACGGTGCATGCCTGTGTCGAGTTTGATGTGGATCGGGAAATTCTCGATGCCACGGCTTTGGAGGACGGACACGAGGGCCTTCAAGGTGTAGAGGTTCGGAATGCCTGGCTCAAGACGATTATCGATGATCTCGTCGAAATAGTCCGTGCCGGCCGTCAGCACCAGGATCGGAACGCTGATACCTGACTGCCTCAGTTCGATCCCCTCCACCGGGAGAGCCACCGCAAGGTAGTCGGCGCCTGCCGTCTGAAGCATGGACGCGAACTCCACCGCTCCGTGACCATAGGCGTTCGCCTTGACCAGAACCAACATTCTGGTCGTCCGCTTCAACTTGGAACGGAAGTACCTATAGTTGCCCAGACAATTACTGAGATTCAGCTCCAGTCTTGAGAAATCTGTCACGCCGTTTGACATAATCAGCATCAAAATTCTGACAAAATTACTGATTTTCTGTCAAACTCTCCGTCAAAATCTTTACTTTTGCCTTTGGCCTGCTAGTTGATAATTCCAGGCTGGGTGGGCAATCACCCGACAGACAGGATTATTACCTTGGACAATTGCCTGTCCTGCCAAAGTAGAATACGATTAAAATCTTTACAATGAGTACTGGTTCAATTTGGCTCCTTATGATTGTGGTCATGTTTCTCAGCATGATCATTCAGAACATGCTTCAAAGCAGATTCGAGAAATACTCCCGCGTCCGGACCAACAGCGGCATGACCGGAGCGGAGATCGCCCGCAAGATGCTGGCCGACCACGGCATCACCGATGTCAAGGTCACCTGCATACCGGGCCGGCTGACAGACCACTATAATCCCCAGACGAAGACAGTCAACCTCAGCGAGTCCGTCTACAACGAGAGCAGCGTGGCAGCGGCAGCGGTCGCCGCGCATGAATGCGGACACGTTGTCCAGCACGAAAAGGGTTACCTGCCTCTGAAACTGCGCACAGCCCTTGTGCCCGTGGTAAGTTTCTCAAGCAACATCGTCCAATGGGTTCTGTTGGCCGGAGTCCTGATGGTCACCATGTTCCACAGCTATCCCGTGCTGATTGCCGGGATCGTGCTCTTCGCGCTGACAACATTGTTCAGTTTCGTCACACTGCCTGTCGAGATCAACGCCAGCCACAGGGCTGTGGCCTGGCTTGAGAATGCCGGGATCACGAACTATGAGACAAAGCCGATGGCGGTCGATGCCCTCAAATGGGCAGCCTACACCTACGTGGTCGCGGCGGTAGGCTCCCTCGCCACCCTGCTCTACTACATTTCATTCCTCAACGACAGGCGCTAGGCACTAAGGCGTGGGGGTGGGGAAAAAACTAAGGCAACCAGGACAACGGCTCCCGGCGGACCGGACGCTGGCAACAGATCAGAACAAGGTCGGATGTGAGTCGTCAAGCTGGGCAAGTATGCGCTCCATCGTAGCTTCTCTGAAGATCGAGGAGCGCTCTTTGATTCCAAAACGGTCACAATACTCCTTCAATGCCGCCATCTCCTTGTCGTTCAAATAAATAACCTGACGATGAACACGCCTGAGCGAAGCACGGCGGGTTGCGATGTATTCCGGATCCGGAACTGAGGATGTCTGCTTTTTCTTTGCCAAAGTCGTCTCGTTTGGAGAATTCTAAAAACAATGGCTGCAAAAATAAGCATTTTAAATGAAAAGAACGATTTAAAAGCCTGTTCTTTCAGCAAAAAATGATACCTTTGCATCAAGAAGCTGCTTTGATTTGTTTGAATTGTTCTTTGAGAAGAAAAATCTTCATTTTAGACAAAAAAACAAAAACAGCTTCCAAAACCGCATCATTACAATGGACATTTTGAGCAACAAAGTTCTGATTTTCTCCGCCCCGTCGGGATCCGGAAAGAGTACGATTGTAAATCACATTCTCGGAATCTATAAGGATGCGATGGAGTTTTCCATCTCCGCCACCTCAAGAGCCCCGCGAGGCACGGAGCAAGACGGCAAAGAGTACTACTTCGTCACGCCGGAAAGGTTCCGCGAGCTGATCGCCGATGACTCCTTCGTTGAATATGAGGAGGTCTACGAGGATCACTTCTATGGAACGTTGAAGTCGGAAGTCCAGAGGATCTGGGCGGCGGGCCACGTGATCATATTCGATGTGGATGTGAAGGGTGGAGTCAACCTCAAGAAATATTTCGGTGACAAGGCACTCTCCGTCTTCGTCCAGGCCCCGTCCGTGGAGGCGCTCAGGGAAAGGCTCGTCAAGAGGGGCACCGACTCTCCCGAGGCCATAGACGAGCGCGTGGCGAAAGCGGCGGAAGAGATGACCTACGCCCCGAAATTTGACTATGTACTTGTCAATGACAACCTCCAGACCGCTTTCGCGGAGTCCGAGAAGGTTGTCGAAGACTTTCTCGACGACGGAAAACTGAATTATTCAACAATAGTGTAGAGTAGTGAAGATAGCTGTCTACTCCGGGTCGTTCAACCCTTTGCACATCGGTCACCAGACCATCATGGAGTACCTGACAAGGGAAAAGGAATATGACTGGGTCTACCTCGTCGTGTCCCCGAAGAATCCCTTGAAGGACTCCATCAGCGCCGCTTCGGGAGAAAGCCGTTATGAAGCGGCGGTGGCCGCCGTGAAGCGCCATCCCGACCTACACGTGTGGGTGGACGACATCGAACTCAGGATGGATCCTCCACACTACACGATAAAGACACTGGACGCATTGAAACTGCGCGAGCCGGACAACGATTTCACGCTCGTCATCGGAGCAGACAACCTGCAGAGCATCAAGCGCTGGAGGGACTTCCCAAGGATTCTTTCCGAATATGGCGTGACAGTCTACCCGCGCAAAGGCTTCGACGTGGAGGCGATCAGGAGTCAGCTGATCGAGGAGTGCAAGAATCTGCCGACCCCCTACGTCCTTGACTCCGAGGAGATTGTCCCTGGCGGCATGGTGAGCCTTGAGGATGCCCTGCTGCGTTCCTACAACATCGAGGTCATCAACGCCCCGATCGTTGACATCTCCTCAACAGAGATCCGCGAAGGACTTCTCGCCGGAAAGGACATGTCCGCCTACCTGATGTAAGCCGGACCGCTTGGCAGCGACTGTCGCCACGGTCGCCGGGCTTGTCGAAGCGCACGAGCCTGCCTGAGCGCCGCCCGGAACCGCAAAACGGCACATTAAAAACTTAAGTGAGTAAACTTAAGGCGAAAATATTTTGCAGTTTACGGCAAAAGGATTAAATTTGCAGTCCGTTTTGGAAAAATATAAAAATAAGTAGATATGAAAAGGACATTTCAACCATCCAGACGCAAGCGCGTGAACAAGCACGGATTCCGTGAGAGAATGGCTACCGCCAACGGTCGCCGCGTACTCGCTTCCCGTCGCCGCCACGGACGCAAAAAACTTACTGTATCATCTGAGGACAGGTGGTAATCAGTTTTGACTTCACACAAAGGGTGACTAAATAATCATTTAGCCACCCTTTGTCATAGTAAGCCTCAGGCAATAAGTTGGTAAAGACAAGGATTACATAATAGCAACCGATGGAAATTGACGAGAAATACATGGCAGAGGCTCTGAAAGAGGCTCATCTGGCCTTGGAGGAGGACGAGATTCCCATCGGGGCGGTTATCGTCTGCAAGGGACGGATCATAGGCCGCGGACACAACATGACGGAAATGCTGCACGACCCTACCGCCCACGCAGAGATGATCGCCGTTACCGCCGCCACCGAAGCGGTCGGAGGGAAATATCTTGGCGACTGCACACTGTACGTGACAGTGGAGCCTTGTCCTATGTGCGCCGGGGCTTTGAACTGGGCTCAGATCGGACGCATCGTCTACGGAGCGCCGGATCCCAAAAGAGGCTATTCAATGTTCACGCCTTCCTTGCTTCATCCCAAGACCCAGGTAAGGTCAGGAGTATTGGCTGACGAATGCTCTGCCTTGATGATTGATTTCTTCCGGGAGAAAAGATAATGTTTGCAGATTTGCAGGAAAATAGATAAATTTGCGGACGGAACTGAGGTATGGTGTAATGGTAGCACTACAGATTTTGGTTCTGCCAGTTCAGGTTCGAGTCCTGATATCTCAACATCACAACTGGTCACTTAGGACGCGGGGCCTGACAAGGTCGCTGAGCCAGCCGAAGTGACCGGTTGTTTTGTCTTCAATGGAGGAAACAGTATCATTAACAATATAATGCCATGAAAGGAGTATTCCTATTCCTCGCGGAAGGGTTCGAGGAGATCGAGGCCCTCGCCACCGTGGACATCCTCAGAAGAGGAGGGATCAACGCCCGGACAGTTTCCATCAACACAGACAAGGAAGTAAAAGGCGCTCACGGGGTTCCCGTCACCGCCGACCTTGACTGGGACGGATTCAGGTCCGAAGTCAAGACAGAGGGAACCGACCGGAAAGATGTTATGGTTTTCCCGGGAGGATTGCCAGGAGCCAGGCACCTTGCCGACAACCACGATCTCATGGAACTGATGAAAAGCCACTACGCCGAAGGAGGCACCGTCGCGGCGATCTGCGCGGCTCCCGGGCTGGTGGTCTCGCAGCTCCCGACCCTTGAGGGACAACGGTTCACTTGCTACGACGGATTCGAGGAGGAGCCTATCGCTAAAGGCGGCGAGTACGTCAAGACACCGGCGGTGACTTCCGGCAACCTGATCACAGGACGCGGGCCGGGATGCGCCATCGATTTTGCCCTTGCCATCGTTGGACACGTGACAAGCCCAGCTCTTGCGGAAGGCATCCGCGCCGCCATGATGCTCTCATAGTGGTTAACAGGAAAGCAAATGGGCAGACCAGGCGAGACTGAGGAACTGATGTGGTTCACGATGCGGGTCACCTACCACCGTGAGCTGGAGGCCAAAAGGCTTCTGGACGAGAAAGGCGTGGAAAACTTCATTCCGATGAAGTACGAGAAATCCGCCAGAACCGGAAAAAAGCGCCTCGTACCGGTGATCCACAACATCATATTCATACGCGCCACCGCATCCGGAATCCAAGAGCTTAAGCAGCCCACCCGCATTCCCATGCTGCAATACATGATGGATCAAAGACTCGGCAAGAAGATCACTGTCCCCGAGAAGCAGATGAGGACATTCATCGCGGTGGCGGGATCCTATGACGAGTCCCTGCGTTTTTTCGGCCCCGCCGAGATCAATTTCACAAAAGCGCAGAAGGTCCGGATAACGGGAGGATTATTCGAAGGATGCGAAGGTGTGTTTGTCAAGGTCAAGGGATACCGCTCCAGGAAAGTCATCGTCGAGATAAAGGGCGTGGTCTCCGTCGCGCTGGTCTCCGTCCATCCCGACCTTGTCGCTCCGATTGAATAGGAAGCCTTCCGGTTGCGCGGACATGCCCTGGAAACCGGCCCGGGATTCAGGAACATTTCAATTTTCCCGACCGATCGACTTGCCTTTTAGGATAGAATTTCATATATTTGATGCAATGTTACTGAGCATGTTCGACTGTTCAATGAATAAAGCGAATTCACCAGTAATCGCCTTCGAGTCGTTCACCGATCTAACTAATTGACACCTAACCTATTGCAACAGGTGCCAAGCCCCAAGAATTTCCCAAGACACAACATAACACTTTAAAAAGATGATCATAGCGGTTGACTTTGACGGGACCATCGTCGAGCACAAGTACCCCAAGATAGGCAAAGAGATACCTTTCGCCGTGGAAACGCTGAAACGCCTTCAGGCCGACCATCACACCCTGATACTTTGGTCGGTAAGGGAAGGCCAGCTGCTGAAGGACGCCGTGGATTGGTGCCGCGACCGCGGCCTGGAGTTCTATGCCGTGAACAGCAACCACCCCGAGGACTTCTACGAAGGCGAGGACACCCCGACCTCCCCGCGCAAACTGAAAGCCGATCTCTTCATCGACGACCGCAACCTGGGAGGACTTCCCGACTGGGGCGTGATCTACCACGTGATCACCGAAGGAATAACCTTCCGCGACTACTACCTCTCCCACTCAACCTCGCCCTCCCCCACCCGCCGCAAGTCCCTCTGGCCCTGGTCCGGGAAATAGTTCCCGCCCACCGCACCGGATGAGGGCACAAAGCGGCGGACATCTGCGCTCAATGAGTGAGAATCACCAGTCTACATATATATCACAAAAGGTATTATGGGGGACTTGAAAGATAAAACCATCAAGGGGTTATTCTGGGGAGGAATTGACATCTTCTCCAGCAAAGGATTGAGTTTTATCTTCAATCTGCTCATCGCCAGACAATTAAGCCCAAGAGACTATGGAGTGATCGCAATATTGGCTGTGATGATGGCAATTTGTCAATGCTTTGTGGACTCCGGCTTTGGAGCGGCACTTGTAAGAAAATGCAAATGTTCCGAGACAGACTTCTCCACCATATTCTACTTTAATATCTTCGCAGCTTTGCTGTTTTATATTATATTGTACGCCGTTGCACCATTCATCGCGAGTTTTTACGAACAGCCTGTATTTGTAGACCTCACCAAGATCTATTCGTTGGTACTCATAATCAATGCTCTGGCTATTGTTCAAAACTCAAAGCTAACAATCGAGGTAAATTTCAAGGTCTTTGCCAAGATATCTATCATTTCAGCTATAATATCGGGAAGTGCGGCACTGTTCATGGCATACAAGGGGTTCGGAATCTGGTCTCTGGTCGTTCAGGCCTTGACTAGTGCGACTGTACGATCACTCTTGTTGTGGGTTTTCAGCCGTTGGACACCTAAAGCCATTTTTTCCTGGAATTCATTGAATGAACACTTCTCTTTTGGATCCAGATTACTCGGGTCATCTTTAATCAATACCATTTATAACAACATATACACTCTTGTAATAGGCAAAATGTACGCTCCCGAATCTCTTGGAGCCTACAACAAAGGAGAAAGTTTAATCAAATTCCCTTCCGAGACCGTTACCACCATTATTGGCCAAGTTTCATATCCAATACTAAGTTCAATAAAGGACGATAGATCACGCTCCATCGACGCATACCGCCAACTGGTCAGAATGGCATCTTTTATAATTTTTCCTATGGTGATCGGCATGGCTGCTATCGCAGACCCTTTTATCCGAATATGTCTGACCGACAAATGGGAAATGGCCATACCTGTAATGCAAGTGCTTTGTTTTTCACTATTATGGGTGCCTATCACAAACCTTGACCTCACGATGCTCAAGGCTGCCGGACGTTCTGATTACTTTCTCAGAATCACTATAATAACAAAAAGCATCAGTATAATAATCTTGATAGCGACCGTCTCAATGGGACTAATAATAATGTGCATTGGCCAAGTCCTCGCAACCATTATCCATCTAATAATAATCGCTTACTACACAAAAAAGGCATTCAACTATGGAATAGTAGAAAAGATATTAGACACTGGGATGAATTTTTGTGCGGCACTTCTAATGGGCGGACTTGTTTTACTTACTGTGAACTTCATACCTAATTCATTCGGGAAGCTCTGCGCAGGAATAATCATTGGATTGATCTCCTATATAGTAATAGCTATCTTATTCAAGATAAGGGAATTCAATATATTCACGGATATAATTCATAATAAGATCATTAAATGATTTCACGAGTATTACAAGCCTGTTATGACGCTCACGACATAAGGAACGATGAGATGCATAAGCACAATAGATACACATCCCCTATGCCCGTTATTATTTATAAGAGTAATGATTATTTGAATTTCATCATTGATGGTCTCGAACCATCGGTAGAGAGAATCGAGATTTTTACACACGATAGCTTTTTTTACCGATGTTTAAGAGCGCTCTTTAATGGACGCACTCAATATCCCAAGCATTTTTTTTCGCTTTATTTATCAAATAAGACGATAAGGACACTAAAAAAAGTAAAAGAACCCGCAATATTATTAGGTGAATTTGATATCAGACTTCTACACTTGACTGCTAATTTCCTCCGTAATACTAATTATACTTTTTTTTGGTCCTGGAATGAAGTCAGTAAAAAAGAGTTAGAGGCTTTGCAAAATATGGGATATAACATCTCCTTATACGATTATTATGCCGCGACCAAATTTAATCTAAAATATATTCACCAAGTATATAGATTTGCTCCGGCTTCTATAATCAAACCAGAAGTGAAAACACAAGAGTACGATTGCTACTGGCTTGGAAAAATTAAAAGTCGATTGCCTGTTGTGAATAGACTCGAAAAATTCCTACTTTCTCAAAAACTCACTTGTCGATTTATATATGTTTATGAGAGGGCGCAACGGCTATCATACATTGAAAACCTTCGTAATGTATTAAATAGTAAGTGTATAATTGACATAAATGATGAAGGGTCATTCGGGTTGTCTTTACGTGTAATGGAATCTATCTTCTTTAATAGAAAACTGATTACGACTAATTCGTTTATCAGACAATGCGATTTCTATAATCCCAACAATATTTTTATTTATGGGGAAGACAAGGACGAGAACATTAAAGCATTCATGGATCTTGATTATCAGCCAGTAAGCCAAGATATCCTTAATAGATATGACATTAATGAATGGATAGGAAATTTTCTCTTTCAGCAGAGCCTTTAGTCTCTATAATAATGAGCGTCTATAACTCGGAAGATTACTTAAAGGAAGCTATAGATAGCATACTAGGGCAAACATATGCAAATCTTGAGTTCATCATAATAGACGATGCCTCAACAGACACATCATTGGATATCATTAAATCCTATAATGACAAGCGTATTCTGCTGATTAAAAATGAGGTAAACATAGGTCTGGCAGCATCCCTCAATAAAGGAATAGAAATAGCCAGAGGAAAGTATATCGCCAGAATGGATTCTGACGATATCTCACAGAGTAATCGCATCCATGAACAAGTAAAGTATCTAGAAAATAATCCTGATATTCTCTGTTATGGTTCTTGGGCAAGATACTTTGGAGATAACATGCCTCGTTCACTAAAGATAAAGCATTTTTTGCGTTTATATGACACTTTCAGAGTCCCACTAAAATATGAAGACATAAAAGCCAGTCTTCTATTTTGGATTCCTTTTGTTCATCCTACTGTTATGTTTAATTCTGCCTTACTAAGACAGAATAACCTTGTTTACAATCCATGTTTAAGGAGGGCGCAGGATTATGAATTGTGGTCTAGATTGTGTTTTTTGGGGAAATGTGCGAATACATCTAAAGTATTATTGAATTATCGTATTTCCGCAACGAATGCTGGAGCAACGGCTCATGGCGACCAGCTAATCGTAAGAAAAGCCATTGCGAATGAAATAATTCATAAAATAATTGGCAGGTATCCGACTTCAGATGAAATGGATACACATGTTAAGGTCGTCGAAAGAGTGATTTCAAATCAAACAACCCTGAACGAGGCTAAGAACTGGTTATGCCTATTAGCCTCAAAAGCCCAGAATTGTACTGTCTTCCAATATGATTCTCTGATTAGAATTATCAGTACGGAATGGCGGAGATGCTGTGCGTCATCAATCGCATTTCCTAAAAACATATTTGCCTATTTCAGTGTTCCTATCATTGGGCGGTTAAAGGGTATCACCATATATGATTGGATTATGTTTGTAGCATACCGGTTAATTAAATGAGTAAGAACAGAACGGCATTCCATCATATTGCGGTACTACTGACAGGCGCTTTGTTCAGTATGTACTTTTTCCCGTTTGAGTTTTATGCCATACCTGGAATTAACACTAAAATGGGTCTGGCAGCCATTGGGCTTGTCATCCTGGCGTTCAGCATGGCGAAAGGTGAGGACACTATCGCCAATAAGGACACTCTGACTCTAATGGTCTATGCAGGATTAGTTTCATTGATAGGTTTTGTCTCGATAACGTTTAACAGCACTCCTGACACTGCCTATGCAACATATATCGTCTCATTTTGCGTATGGCTGAGTGCTGCTTTTACTGTAACCTACCTTATGAGGCAGGTTCATGGATATGTTTCAGTGGATCTGATATGCCGTTACGTTATAGCAATATGTGTCTTTCAATGTATTGTGGCATTATGCAATGATTTACATTTGCCGTTCAAATCATTCTTGGATCAATATGTCTACCAAGGACAGGATTTCTTGGACTCGGTACATAGATTATATGGATTGGGAGCAGCTTTGGACACGGCGGGAATACGTTTCAGCTGTGCTCTTGTGATGATAGCATACCTTGCTGTTAAACAGAACGACACTACTAGAAAGCAGAATGTTGTCCTTTTAGTCATATCTTATCTGTTGATTGCCGTAATCGGTAACATGATTGCCCGTACCACATCCGTAGGACTGATCGTGTCATTAGTTTATCTGGTCATAAAGACTTATGGTTTATCCGCTGAATCAAAGAGGTTTTGGGGAAGCATGGCCATTGTGCTGGCCTGTACCGTACCTATCATAGTTTACCTATACAACACTAATGCTATTATCCATGACAACCTGAGGTTTGCCTTTGAAGGGCTGTTCAACTTCTTTGAGAAAGGGGAATTAAGCACAGGTTCAACAGACAAACTAAAAACCATGTATGTGTTTCCTGAGACACTCAAGACGTGGCTTATCGGTGATGGTTATTTCTCTAATCCACAAGACAACGATCCATATTTTATAGGAAAGATGAAAGATGGGTATTATATGGGTACGGATGTCGGCTACCTGAGGCTTATCTTCTATTTCGGACTCATTGGATTATTCGCGTTCTCTCTGTTCATGTTCCAGTCTGCAAAGATTTGCGGCAGAAAGTTGCGTCGGCAAAAAGCACTTATTTACACCCTTCTCCTGATTAACTTCATTGTCTGGTTCAAAGTCGCCACGGATATATTCCTTGTTTTCGCACTTTTTTTGACAATTGGAACGAAAGATGACGACGAATATGAGTAATCGCAGCAGACAATCAAATTTTGAATGCCTTAGAATAGTTGCGATGATGATGGTGGTGTTAGTGCATTGCAATTATTATGCGCTCTCGCCGGTTCGTGGTGAAGATGTTCTTAACGCCCCTGTTTCTTCATTTGTCAGGATATTAACAGAACAATTATGCTTCATTTGCGTAAATGTCTTCATACTCATCTCTGGTTGGTTTGGCCTAAGACCAACTATCAAGGGAGGCGGGGCACTCATCTTCCAAGTTTTTTTCTGGGGAGCTCTGATACTGATCTTAGGTGTCATCCTTAATGTTCCTCTTCAACTTAAGAGTGTTCTTCAAGTTTTTTATTTCGGTGCGGCTTACTGGTTCATACCTGCGTACTTACTTCTCTATATACTCTCTCCTATCCTCAACCAATTCATTGAGAACAGCAACCCTCATACTATTTTTGCAACTTTGTTCTCATTTTTCGTGTTTGAATTTGCTTTAGGATGGGAAATAGATTTCGCGAAATTTGACGGTGGTCTTACAACTATTTCATTTATCGGCCTATATCTGCTTGCTAGATATGTACGTTTATATTCCAACAAGTTATCATCATTAAGCGTACGCCATTGTTTGTTATTATATTTAGTATTATCTGTAATTCCAAGCATAATTGCATTTGGGGGACTCAAATATTTCGGAACAACCATCGTCCGTTTTACATATACATCACCATTTGTCGTTGCGGCATCTTTATTTTTCATGTTAGCATTTAGTAAGATGTATTTTCACAGTCGAACGATCAATTGGCTGGCCTGTTCTGCTTTTTCTATTTTTTTGGCTCATCAACACCCTATTGTGGCACCATATTTTATTGGTTTTATGAGAAAGGTCTACTCAACAGTATCTGGCATTGAATATATGGCTTTTGCTATCATATACACCTTAATCTTGTGTATAAGCTGCATGTTAATAGATAAGGTTAGAATAATCTGTTGGCAACAGGCATGCCGGTTAATTCTGGACAAGTTCTTCCAAAGAATCGAGTTGACATTTGAAAAGATTTACAATATTTGTAAATAAAACGCAACCCGAACAAATCATCATACACTTCGACCTTTCTATTCGTGCTTAACACGTATTTGCCTTCCTATAATAGAATGCGTTCTGATAACTAACTCAACAACATGCTAGCAGAATGCAATTATTAGCCGAAAACATATGAATGTTAAAGATAGACACGCGTACTTAATAATTGCCCACGAAAAAGAAGAATTACTTCGTGAGTTAATTAGACAATTAGATCATGTAGATAATGATATATATATTCACATAGACAAGAAAGCTCCATTCGACGGAAGTTCATATAAGACAAAATTCAGTGCACTGCGCATTCTCGAAGAAAGAATAGACGCAAGATGGGGAGATTACAGCCTAGTTGAAGTAGAATTACTTCTATTCAGATTTGCAAGTTCTCATGGAGCATACTCATATTATCACCTGTTATCCGGAGTTGATATGCCTATTAAATCTCAGGAATACATACACAAGTTCTGCAAAGAGAATTATGGTAAAGAATTCATTGGCTACGCAAACATCTCACAGGAAGAATTGAGATACAGGAGTTCTCATATTTTTCTTTTCTCCAGATTATTAAAGTCTAGAAATCTATTGATTCGCTCTATAAGATTTCTCTTTATAAAAATTCAGGATTTGATCGGCTATGACAGAAACAAAGATTGCGTAATAATGAAAGGTTCACAGTGGTGCAGCCTGACCGATAACTTTGTTTCTTATCTTCTGGATCATCAAGAGGATGTCGAAAGAATGTTTAAAAGGACATTTTGCCCTGATGAAATGTTCATCCACACGATTTGCTGGAACTCCACATTTAAGGATAAAATCTATAATAGCAATGTAGAAGAAGAGTTCGATGGATGCAAACGTTACATTAATTGGGTTAATGGAGAATTACTTCCGATAACGAAAGATGATATTGAAGTATTAAATAAATCAAATGGATGGTTCGCAAGAAAGTTCATGACGATTGATGAAGCGATAAGTATAACAAACAAGGTAATATAACTCTGCATGGTTTGAAAATATATCGCCAGAATGGATTCTGATGATATCGCAATGCCTAACAGACTTGAACAGCAACATGGATAACCTCACTGTTCCTTACAATCGAGACGGAAGAGAATTATGAGTACTATCGCAGAATCAACTTGAAGACATGAAACTACTATACAACATAGCAGGCACCTATCGGCCCGCGGGGATGGAGAGGGTGCTGACGAACAAGGCCAACTGGTTCGCGGCACACGGATATGAGGTAGTCATCGTCACTACGGATCAGAAAGGGCGGAAACCGTACTTCGAACTTGACCCGGCAATCAGGTGCATCGACCTTGGGATTGGGTATGAGGACAATAACGGGGCGTCTTTGTTCAACAAGATGATCAATTATCCTATCAAGCAGCGCAGGCATTTTAAAAAGCTAAAGGCGCTGCTGATGAAAGAACGCCCTGACATCACGATTTCAATGTTCTGCAACGATGTGTCACTAATTCCAAGAATCAAGGATGGGAGCAGGAAGGTTTTGGAAGTTCACTTCTCGCGGTTCAAGAGACTGCAATATGGACGGAAAGGGTTATGGGGAATCGTGGATAGATGGAGAAGCGACAATGATGTAAGTCTGGCAAAGAGATTTGATGCCTTTGTGGTTCTGACGAAAGAGGACTCCGGGTACTGGGAGACAGACAACATCCGGCATATTCCTAACGCCCGTACTTTTGAGAATGTCTTACCTGCGACACTTGACAACAAGAAGGTCATCACCGTGGGGCGCTACTCCTATCAAAAAGGTTATGACTTGCTGATCAAGGTATGGAAAGAGGTTCATGAACAATGCCCAGACTGGTCTCTGGACATTGTCGGAGACGGAGAGGATCGGGAGAAACTACAAAAAATGATTGAAGAAATGGATCTTGACGGAAACGTCTGCCTCAAGCATTCCACGGCACAGATAGCTAAAGAATATCAAGGGGCCTCGATCGTCGTGCTGTCATCACGTTACGAAGGCTTACCGATGATTCTGCTTGAAGCACAGGCCTTCGGCCTGCCTATAGTGTCGTTCAAATGCAAATGCGGCCCCCAAGATGTCATAACAGATGGCAAAGATGGCTATCTTGTGGCAGAAGGCGACATTGATGGCATGGCAGAGCGGATCGTAGCGCTGATCAAAAACGACACGTTAAGGAGGGAAATGGGGAAGGCTGCTTTGGTTGCTTCGAACCGATATTCGGAAGAAGAGATTATGAAACAATGGATCAGCTTGTTTAATGAGTTATGGAACGGGCTAAAAGGACAATAGTTGTCTCTGCTGTCAACATAAGGAAAGGAGGCACTCTCACCATTTTGAGAGGGTGCTTGGAATACTTGTCATCGCTGCCATGTGAGGAATACCGCGTCGTCGCATTGGTACACAAGCGATCATTGGCTGATTTTCGAAACATTGAATACATCGAGATACCGACGACGGTCAAAAGTTGGTTCAGAAGGCTTTGGTGTGAGTATGTCACGATGTATGGTATCTCAAAGAAACTGCAACCGGTTGACCTGTGGCTGTCGCTACACGACACTACCCCAAGAGTGGTCGCCAAAAGGCAGGCTGTGTACTGCCAGACATCTTTCCCGTTTCTCAAAGTGAAGATTGAGGATCTTAGATTCGATCCCAAGATTGTTCTGTTCTCCTTGTTCACTCGTTTCGCCTACCAAATAAATGTTCATAGGAACAAATACCTTATTGTTCAGGCGGAGTGGCTAAGGAAGGGTTTTTCAGAGATGTTCAGGATTCCTGAAAAGCAGTTTGTTGTCTGCCCTCCTGAAAAGAAAGCGACGGCTTACAATAACTTGAATATTGACCGCGAAGTTTTCACGTTCCTCTTTGTCTCGACACCAGATTGCCACAAGAATTTTGAGACTTTGTGCGAAGCGGCAAAAAGGTTGGAGAAGCGGTTGGGGAGCAGTTTTTTCAAAGTTGTTCTGACAATCAAAGGGGACGAGAACAAGTATTCAAGGAATCTTTTCTTGAAATATGGTCAGGTTCCATCAATCAGGTTCGAAGGATTCATGTCAAAAGACAGGTTATATTCCTTCTATGACAGCGCCGATTGCCTGGTCTTCCCGTCACGGGTGGAGACTTGGGGGCTACCGATCACGGAGTTTGCGGCCACCGGGAAGCCGATGCTGCTGTCAGACCTTCCGTTCGCTCATGAGACATCGGCGGGATGCGGCAAGGTGGCTTTCTTCAATCCTGAAGATCCGGCTGATCTTATGGAGAAAATGGCCAGGATTGCCGGTGGTGATGGGTCAATACTCCGGCCTGTTCCGAAAAAGACCATCAAACCGCCGGTGGCATATTCCTGGGAAGAGCTTTTCCGGCAGCTTTTGAAGGAGTGATGGAAATGACGGGAGACAATGATGCTACCGGCACTATTTTACATGTCGGGAGCAAATCTGGCGGTTTGGCGCACGGGAGGAGGCTGGATGGGGGTCTCGGGAGCAAATCTGGCGGTTTGGCGCACGGGAGGGGGCTGGATGAGGGTCTCGGGAGCAAATCTGGCGGTTTGGCGCACGGGAAGAAGCCGGATGAGGGTCTCGGGAGCAAATCTGGCGGTTTGGCGCACGGGAGGGGGCTGGATGAGGGTCTCGGGAGCAAATCTGGCGGTTTGGCGCACGGGAGGGGCGCGGTGGAGGCCCTCGTGAGCAAACAAGGCGGTTTGGCGCACGGGAGCGGCGCGGTGGAGGCCCTCGTGAGCAAACAAGGCGGTTTGGCGCACGGGAGGAGGTCGGATGAGGGTCTCGGGAGCAAATCTGGCGGTTTGGCGCACGGGAGGAGGCTTTTCGAGCGCTACGGGATCCACTATATGCTACTAGGGGTGTGGCAAGCGAAGAATGTGAGTGCAGAAAAATAGGCTCGCCGACCGAAGGAGCGGCGGGGCAACCGAAGGAGCGGCGGGGCAACCGAAGGAGAGGCAGGGCAACCGAAGGAGCGGCAGGGAGACCCCCAAAGGGGTTTGCGGCCAAAGAAGGGGTTTAGGTGCTTTGGGACTGAAGTGATTATTCAATAGTATATAGAACCGGAAATGAAAATACTACAATTGGGGAAGTTCTACCCTGTACTGGGCGGAGTGGAGAAGGTGATGTTTGATCTGACTGTGGGACTTTCGGAGGAGGGGCTCTCGAAGGAAGGACTCTCGGAAGCGGGACTCTCGGAAACTGGACTCTCGGAAACTGGACTCTCGGAAACTGGACTCTCGGAGGAGGGGCTCTCGGAGGTGGGGCTTTCGGAGGAGGGGTTCTCGGAGGAGGGGTTCTCGGAGGAGGGGGTGGAGTGCGATATGATGTGCGCGGGAAGCGACGGGAGGGGGACGGAGGTCATCCGGCTTAATCCGCACGGGAGGATACTCTGCCACAGGACTTTGATCGAGGCGGCCAAAACCACGATCGCGCCGTCGATGGTCACGCGGCTCAGGCGGATCGCCAAGGACTATGACATCATCCACATCCATCATCCGGACCCGATGGCGGCGATGGCGCTCAGGCTGTCGGGCTACAAAGGGAAGGTGGTGCTTCACTGGCACAGCGACATACTCTCGCAAAAGCGATTTTTGAGATTCTATCTGCCGATTCAGAATTGGCTCATCAAAAGAGCCGACACCATCGTGGGGACGACTCCTGTCTACCTTGCGGAATCACCTTACCTTCAGGGAGTACAGGAGAAATGCCGCTGCATCCCTATCGGAATCGAGCCGGTCATCAGCGACAGCGCGAGGGAGCAGGAGATCAGAAATGAATATTCCGGGCGGCGGATCATCTTCTCGCTCGGGAGGCTTGTGGAATACAAGGGGTACCGCTATCTGATCGAGGCGGCAAAGTACCTCGATGACAGTTTCATGATCCTGATAGGAGGTGGAGGCCCGCTGCGGGAGAGCCTCCAGCGAGAGATCGACGAGCTTGGCGTCGGAAGACGGGTCAAACTGCTGGGCAAGGTTCCGCAGGAAGACCTGGCATCCTACTACGGAGCCTGCGAACTGTTCTGCATGAGCAGCGTTATGAAGACGGAGGCTTTCGGAATAGTCCAGATCGAGGCGATGTCTGCGGGAAGACCGGTGGTCGCCACAAAGATTCCGGAATCAGGAGTCTCCTGGGTAAACGAGGACGGGGTCTCGGGAATAAACGTCGCACCACGGGACAGCAAAGCCATCGCAAAGGCGATCCTCACCATCACAGACAACGAGGCGACGTGGAAAAAGTTCAGCGCGGGGGCGGCAAAACGCTTCGCGGAGAACTTCACAAAAGAAAAAATGATCTCAAGATGCTTGAATATTTACGCGGAAACATTATCTTTGCACTAAGCAGTAGCTCCCACCAAGAGCTATAACAGACAAATTGAGTGAAAATACTATGTCAACAAGAAACGAAATGTCCGCGACATTGCCTAGAACAAGTATGAGTACTATTGACGAAAACCTGAAAAGATTTTTTGACTTCATTGCAAGCATATGCGGAATGATTGTCTTCTCCCCGCTTTTCCTTATCATCATGATCCTCATCAAATGCGACAGCAAGGGGCCTGTGATTTTCTCGCAGGAACGGATCGGGAAGGGAGGCAAGCCTTTCATGCTGTACAAGTTCAGGACAATGAACAACGGTTCATGGGTAAAAGTATGTGTTTAGGCATATATTTTCTGTAGTCTGAAGAGAA
>ENA-ORMN01000045-ORMN01000045.1-human-gut-metagenome-genome-assembly--contig:-NODE-45-length-138952-cov-25.950661_pt1 | contig 138952 bp, 121 predicted proteins | sample MGYA00242102_ERZ508993 | MGnify/ENA primary metagenome ERZ508993 (study PRJEB26280, sample SAMEA2338770) | human gut metagenome | biome: human gut; feature: human-associated habitat; material...
TACCTCTCCGTGTATGTCAAACACGGTCAGAACACCTTGAACCTCAAAAAAGAGGAAAAACCAAAATGTTAGAACGGCGTGTTAGAACAGCGAAATATTTAGTTTTTAGAACCCGCGAAAACCCTTGAAAACAAAGGGAAACGGGTGGACGAAAAAGCCTAAGCCGCGGAGGATTTCGAGTCAGCCCCGTTATGACCACTTCGATACCTCTCCGTGTATGTCAAACACGGTCAGAACACCTTGAACCTCAAAAAAGAGGAAAAACCAAAATGTTAGAACGGCGTGTTAGAACAGCGAAATATTTAGTTTTTAGAACCCGCGAAAACCCTTGAAAACAAAGGGAAACGGGTGGACGAAAAAGCCTAAGCCGCGGAGGATTTCGAGTGCTGCACCTTCGACCACTCGGACAACTCTCCGTATTTATTTCTATCCGTATTTCCTTCCAAAAATTTGCTCAAAAATTCGTTGGGGAGAAAACAGGAGAGAAAGCAAAAAATATTCGATTTTGAGATTTTCAGTGTTGAGAAGTATCAAGGAGAATCGGGGGGGCGAAATTCACAGGTTCTGCCGAAATTTCGAGTCAGCCCCGTTATGACCACTTCGATACCTCTCCACATGTGGATAAACAAAATCTATTTCATATTATAACACATTGTCCAGCAAAAAGCAAGTGTTTCAATACAAAAACCGCCTTCTGAGATTGCATCAGAAGGCGGTTTGCATTATGCATGCTTTTTTGCAGATTTCCGATTTCCTTCCGGCTTTACCTCCGGAGCAGATTCCGTAACAGGGGTAGTAGCAGGTACGGGTGCTACTGCCGGATACTGAAAGAACAGGCGTATGGTGATAGCACCCAGCAGCACCAGGTTTGCCAGCGCCAGATACTTCATTTCCATAATATCCACCTTGAACAGGTAATTTGCACTGCTCAGCAGGGTGACAAAATTGATGCCTACAGCGATCCACCAGTCCTTCCGGTACAGGAACGCCCAGAGAATACTGAAAATACAGCAGATGAACACATACCGTTCGTGCATGGCGGGCAGGAAATAGATGCAAACCATGGCACTCCACAGTGCAAGCAGCACCAGTTGCTTGTTGTCCCGGATGCCTTGCCGGGCGATCGCAAAGGCGGAGACCATGAAGATGGCAAACGCCGTCCAGATGCCAAGCTTGGAGAACAGCTCATAATCACCGGGCATGAACACAAACAGATTGGGGCAGTTCATAGTCAGCTGCTTGTAAATATCCGTCTGGGCCCGGTAAATGTTCAACGTGTCGGAGAGACCTCTGCCGGCAATGATGGCTGGCAGATCCATGATGAAGAACACCAGGGGAATCCACAGAAAGTGCAGAATATTCACCTTTCTGGAGGCAAAATAGTAGATCAGCAGCACCGGCAGGAAGAAAATTGCCTGGAGCTTGAATGCAAGCGCTATTCCGTAGAAAATCATGGCTGCCGGATAGTTTTCCTTCACCAGAAAGTAGGTACACAGCAGCAGGAAGGTCACATAGATGAAATCGCACTGACCCCAGAATGCGGAATTCAGGAATGTGTTGGGAACCAGCAGCAGTACAGAATATGCCAATAAATTTTGTGGAGTCAGCAGCTTTGTACCCTTGATTTTGGACAACAACAGCACAGCGGCGGCACTGCCCAGAAAATCGAACAGCACGGACAGATTCTTGATCTCGTACAGGTCGTTGAAGCTAGTTCTGCCTACAATGGCAAGAAACAGCATATAGGGTACGTTGTATTCTCCGATGTTCTGCCCGATGCCGGACAGACCGGGATGTTCCATCAGCTGGGCGATCCAGCTTTTCATGAAAAAACTGTAGTCAGCGGTTTCATGGGGATACAAGTGCCAGCGTAGCTGAAAGGCAATGATGGATATTGCAAGAAAACCCAGCAGTACATCATATTTTTGCAGCAGCCCGGCGATCTTTTTTTCAATAATGCTCATGGGAACCCTCTTTTCGTCTTGTTTTGATCGTCATACCGGGGGATTACTGCTCCGTGCCTTCGCTTTGTGCAAATTGACTGGGGTGCCGGGTAAAAAAGTCCACACGAGGCTCCAGGAATTTCAGCTTGTGATCCTGTCCGCCGCAGAAGAAAGAAATAGGCTCAAAAATATGATCCCAGCTCCAGAAGGACTTATCCAGCTGTAAATACGCCAGGATTTTCTCGGTTCCCTCCGGTGCCATGGGGTGCAGAAGCACGGCTGCGGTACGGATCATATGGAATACATCAATGAGGGTCTGACGGCGCAGCTGTGCGTCTTCCTTTTTGTCCGCATCTCCAAGCTGCTTGACCATCAGCTTGCTTGCCTTGCGGATATAGGTATCCAGCACATAGGTGGCCTGGTGGAACTCAAACCGGTACATAAACCGTTCGTAATCCAGAATGGCTTTTTTTGCAGCCTCCAGCACCGGTGCGGAAACCTCTCCCACCGGCATGACTCCATCGTAGTATTTCTGGGTGGTGTAGATGCAGGTACGGATGATCCGGTTGAATACGTTGGAGAGCAGGAAGCCGTCCTTCAGTACCGGGTCTGCTTCATCCGGCTTTGCGTTGGGGTTCAGGGGCTTAGGCTGGAAGCTGACACTGCGCTGTCCAAGGCCTAGCCCAAGATAGTGCATCCGCAACTGTTCTGCGGTGTAATAGTGCAGCAGGTCTGCTGCCATAGGAGGCTTTACCGAGCCGGAGCTGCTTGCTTTTTTATCCAGGAAGAGAATGTGGTTGTTTGCCACCAGGATGGGCAGCTGCATCTGACCCTCTGCCGGATGAGTGGTCAGGTTGTCCTTGCCCTGCAAAGCCATGAACATGCCCATTTCCGCCACGCCGTAGAAGTAGATGTTGTCAGCGCCGATGAACTGGTATACCTGCGCATCCTTGGAGCACCAGTAGTCCTTCCATTCCTCTGTGTTGTGACCGATCTGCTCCAGGTATGCCATCGTGAAGGAGATGGGCGCCCACAGAGATTCGGGCCATACCCAGATGGTCAAAGGCTCCTCACCCTCCAGTTGGGGTGCAGGTACGCCCCATTCCACGTTGCCGGTAAGCCGGAAGGGGACAAGGGTCTTGCCGGTACGGTACCGGATGCCTTGTTCTGCCAGTACCACACATGCCTGATCGCAGTCCGTCAGCTTTTTGAAGGCGATCGTAAAGGAGGGCTTTTTCGGTTCCTCAATGAATTCGTGTTCCGGCATCTGATCCTTGCAGGCTTCATATTGCTCCAGAAACTCGTTTTTGATATAGATCACCGGGGGCTTGAGAAATTCTCCGATGGTCTTGGAAACCAGGGGGCGCACATTCTTCTGGGTGCGGATCTCGGCAACATACTGGTTCAGCAGCTCGTTCTGCTCCGTCAGATTGAAGTACCAGTTGGTGACCTTTTTCATAATGGGAGTTTCGCCGGTCAGTGTGCTTTTGGGGTTAATGAGCATTTCCGGCATATACTGGTGTCCCAGATCACACTCGTCTGCATAGCCCTTTTCGGAGTTGCATCCCTCCACCGGGCATTTGCCGATGACCTGTCTGCCATTGAGGAATGCGCCTGCCTTTGCGTCATAGAACTGGGAGGTGGCAATGCGGGTCAGGTGCCCGTTTTCATACAGCCGACGGATGAAACGGTCGGATACCTGGTTGTGGATCTCGGCAGTTCGGCCAAGTCCGGATGCACCGAACAGGTTCAGGCTGATGTCATAGTCGTCCAGGGTCAGTTTTTGCGCCTGGTGATTTGCGGCAACAAAATCCTTGATGCTGCCGGTGAAGCCTTCCTCTGCGCATTTGCGGCGGTAGCTTTCTGCGATAGGGGAGCCATAGCAGTCCGTGCCGGATACGAAGATCACGTTGTCCTCGCCGATCCGATCCCGAAGGAACCGGGCGTATACATCTGCAAACACGAATACGCCGCCAATGTGTCCAAAGTGCAGCGTTTTATTTCCATAGGGCATGCCGCCGGTGATCACAGCCCGCTTGGGAAACTCCGGGCGGGTTTCCGGCTTTTTATGAAAGTTTTTTTCCTCGCTCATGTTACATCTGCCTCCAAAAGAATCATATACAATTTAGTATAGCAGATTTTTCTGAAAAATGCAAGAGCAGATGCACTGTATAATTTGCTTCAGATTGCAGCATAGCTGCTTTCGGAAAAAGAAAACCGCATCTTCAAAAGAAGATGCGGTTTGTGGTTTACTCGCTGACGTAGGGGAGCAGAGCGATGTGTCTTGCTCTCTTGATTGCAACTGTCAGTTCACGCTGGTGGAATGCGCAGGTACCGGTTACCCGTCTGGGCAGGATCTTTGCTCTGTCGGTCATGCACTTTCTCAAGCGTGCGATATCCTTGTAATCGATGGTTTCAACACGATCTACGCAGAACATGCAAACCTTCTTACGGGGTCTCTTGCCGCCCCGGGAGTTTCTTTCTCTTTCCATGATAATAACCCTCCTTTTCGAGTTATGGTCAGAAGGGGACTTCGCCGTCGCTGAGGATCTCTTCAAAATCACTCAGATCGCCAAGCTGGATGGACTCCTGCGCAGGCTGAGTCTGAGCGGGGGCAGGGGTTGCCTGCTGCTGCGGCTTGCTGTATGCGGGCTGCTGATAAACCGGCTCCGCAAAATTGCCCTGCTGCTGTCCGCCGCCTTTGGATTCCCCAAAGGAAACGTTGTCAGCCTGAACCTCCATGGAATAGTGCTTAACACCATTTGCATCCGTATAGTCGTTGTTCCGCAGACTGCCTTCCACGATAATCATCTTCCCCTTGGAAAAATAACGGGAAACGAATTCAGCAGTCTGCCGCCAGGTATTGACTCTGATAAAGTCTGCCTGTCGTTCCTGATCCTTGCGGTAGGGCCGGTCAACGGCAACGGAAAAGCGGCATGTAGAAATACCGGATGTGGTCTGGCGCAATTCGGGATCCGCAGTCAATCTGCCCATCAGTATAACCTTGTTCAGCATTTTGAAGCACCTCCAATGTGCATATGATTACTTTACAGTAACCAGGGAACGAAGTACGCCGTCTGTGATATTGACTTTTCTTGTAAATTCAGCGGGATATGCGGGAGTGGACTCGAATGTGTAGATCACATAGTAGCCGTCCAGCTCATCGTTGATCGGGTAAGCCAGCTTGCGCTTGCCCCAGGACTCGTCAACGGATTCCAGTGTCGCATTCTCCTCGATCTGAGCCTTGAACTTTTCGATCAGTTCCTTTACTGCGTCCTCGCCCTTTGCCAGACTGAATACGACCATAGCCTCATACTTTGCGTTTACCTTTGCCATGTTGTTACACCTCCTTTTGGATTTCGCTCACCACAGAGTGTGAGCAAGGATACTATAAAATTATAGCAGAACGTATCCGGTTTGTCAAGCTTTTTTTATAATTTTTCCTCCCGGCTTTACATTTCTTGCGTCTCATGCTATACTTACAAAGAAGAAATGAAAGGAATCCGATAACGCTATGGGGTACGAGGGGCTTTCCAAGCTATTTTATAAATCTCCCGAACAATATCAGGCAGCGTATCAGCGCCGGTTTGCAGGGGATGCAACGGTGCATTTTGCATTTGATGTGCATCAGAAGCCAGCGTTTCTGGTGATCACGCCGGAGCTGCTGAGTCTGATCGATCAAATTCATGTACTGGACAAGCAGCTCACCTGGATCAGCCGACGTTTGCCAAAGATTGCTAAGCAACAGTACAGCACCTGGGCGGTGATCGAGGAGATCCGGCTGACCAACGAGATCGAAGGGGTGCACAGCACTCGTCGTGAGATCCAGCTTCTGGTGGAGGATCACTTGCCGGTGAAGAACGAGCAGCGGTTGGTGGGATTCGTAAAAAAGTACCGGCAGTTGATGAACCGACAATCCATTCCGCTGCGTACCTGTGAGGATCTGCGCCGATTGTATGATGAACTGTGCCTGCCGGATGTGATTGCGGATGCGGCAGATCATGCACCGGACGGGCTGCTGTTCCGGAAGGACAGCGTGTGCATTTATTCTGAATCTCAAAAGGAGATCCACAAGGGGCTGTATCCGGAAAGTGCAATTCTGTCCGCCATGACCAAGGCGCTGGATATGCTGCATGATTCCCAGTTGCCTGTGCTGCTGCGGATTGCCCTGTTTCACTATTGCTTTGCCTATATTCATCCCTTTTATGATGGGAACGGCAGAATGGATCGATTTATCAGCAGCTACTATCTGGCGTGGAATTTCAACCCTCTGCTGGGCTATCATTTATCTTATACCATTAAGAAAGAATTGTCAACCTATTACAAGCTGTTCAAGCAGACCAATGATCCACGCAACTGTGGGGATCTGACCTTGTTTGCAGAGGGATTCCTGCGGATCATCCGCACCTCCTCCGAGAGCCTGAACGCATCTCTGCTGAAGCGACTGGAGAAGATGACCTTTTTCCGGAATCAGCTGCTCAAGCGCTTTCCGAATGACCGGCATTTCCGTGTGCTGCACATTCTGATGCTGAACACCCTGTTCGGCTATCGGGGGCTGACCCTGCCGGAGCTGGCGGCTGCCTGTGGCATGGATGAGCCGCTGACGGCGGTGCTGCTGCAAACCCTTGCTACCCAGACTCCCCTGGTGGTGCTGTACCGGGAAGGGGAGCATACCATGTATGAAGTAAATCTGGAGCGGTTGGCAGAGATTCCGTAACCGTTCTGCATGTGACAGTCGTCCCATAGGGCGGCTGTTTTTTTGCACAGCCTCTTGACAAGATGCATTCTGTATGGTATGATACATGTAGTAAGCATATGCTAACTGCATGCACAGGAGGTGAAACAATGAGCGTAGTAGTGGTAGGTGGCAATGAATGCATGGTGACACGGTATAAGCAGATTTGCAGTTCCTATAACTGTAAATCCAAGGTGTTCACCCATATGACAGTGAATTTTGAGCAGAAGATCGGATCTCCGGATCTGGTGGTGGTTTTCACCAACACCTGTTCCCATAAGATGGTGGTCAGTGTGGATAACAAGGCCAGTAAGCAGGATTTCCGGGTGGCAAAAATACATAGCGCCAGTGCAAGCGCACTGAAAACCGTACTGGAGCAGTACTGCAAAGTGTGAGGCAACACCGCTCATCTCTTGTACGACGTTGTCTTATGAGATGGGCACTACTTTTATAAAGAAACAGCCTGTAGAAGCTGCTACAGGCTGTTTTGCTTATTCCAGGGGCATGTCCATGTATTGAATATCCAGGTCTACATCTCCTGCAATGCCAGGGATTCGTCCCCGGCAGCTCATCTGCCAGATGGCATAGTCTCCGGCATAGTCGGTCTGATCTGTGTAATGGGCAAGCCATACCGGGTGCTTTTTCTGCGGATACCAGAAATTGTTCAGATAGTTTTTGCTGCCGTACAGCATGGCGGAGTAGCCCTGTTCCTGCATTTCCTCTGCAAATACCTCAAACAGCTGGTTCAGGTCGTGAATGCTCATGCTGTACTTCTGAAAATTGCTGAAGCTTTCCCAGTCGAATACCACCGGAAAATCCAGCTTTGCGCCATCCAGGTTCCGGGCGATCCACTGGGCTTCCTTGCGGACAGCCTGTTCGCTGTTGGCAGTGGTATAAAAGTATACTCCCACGTCCAGGTCCGCAGCCTTTGCTGCCTGCATGTTGGCACGATAGTATTCGTCCATTTCAATGCCGCTGCGGCTGTGACCCATCCGCATAATCACAAACTCGCAGCCGGCATCCCGGACAGCTTCAAAATCGATCGTTCCCTGCCATTTGGATACATCGATCCCAAGCCGTTTATTTGCACCTCCGTATGCATCGGCAAAGTCTGAAAAGGCGAGCCGGGGCTTATCGTCCGTATAGGTGGGCAGCTTGTCCGCCACCGTCACAGTCAGATCCCAACTGGTTTGATTCCCGGCGGAATCCGTAACAGTTGCAGTAATGGGATACTTGCCCGGCTGGGAGGTGTCCACCGTTCCCGTATAGGTCAGCCGGGGCTTTTTGTCGTAGTTATCCGCAAAACCCACGCATTTGTTCAGATCAAAGGATTTTCCGGTCTGGATCACCGTACCGTATCCGCCGTTAAGCAGCAGAGGAGGGGTGGTATCCTCGACCTGGTACCGGATGGTCTGACTGTAGGATTCCCCGTTGTAGGTAAACTCCACTGTCTGCTCCAACGTGCCGGTTCTGGAGGTGTCCAGCCAGTCGCTGCCGTTTTTCAGTCGGATATCCGGCGCCGTGATATAGTCCTTCAGCCGGACGGTTTCGTATACCTCTACTGCACCGGCAGTTTCCGGAGAAATCTGCCGTTTGGGGGGTTCCGTGGCAGCCACTGTTTCCGTGGTTTCCGCCGGATCCGTCCCAGTGGTTTCTGTTGTTGTGGCAGATGTGGTGACAGTGGTGGTGCGATTCGCAGCGGTGGTGCCGGGTTCCGTTGCTGCGGTGGTGGATGCTTCTGCTGCAGGGACAGCGTCAACGGGCTTTGCCTCCTGGGCACTGCAACCTGCCAGCAGCATGGAGAGGGCTGAAGCCAGCAGCCAGAAATGTTTTTTCATAGTATGCTCCTTTTCATTCGGATACGACCAGTATAGCATGGATCCGACAAAAAGTAAAGGCAAAGCGACAGATAGGCTTTTTTATATATTGGAAGGAGGAGCGCTGTTATTCCGTTCCCAGCAGGGTATGGTGCAGGATCCCTAACCATTCCCGAACCCAGTAGGTGGGGATAAGCCAGGGTTGTGTATGGGCCGGGATGCTGCTGACAGTCCAGCCGCAGTCCTTGGCGATCATGCTTGCCCGCAACTGGTGAAATTCGTTTGTGACCAGGGCGATTTCCTTGGGCATGCAGCCCCGTTCCGCCAGCAATTCTTTGGAAAAACGCAGGTTTTCCCGGGTACTGGTGGAGCGATCCTCCTGTAAGATTTGGTCAGCAGGCACCCCCTTTTCCGTCAGGTACTGGTACATGCAGGCAGCCTCGCTGATGTCCTCGTTGCTGCCCTTGCCGCCGGATACCACCAGCAGACAGTCCGGATGCTCCGTCCAGTAGGCGTAAGCCGCATCCAATCGCTGTTGCAGCATGATACTGGGACGGGTGCCGTTTACCTTACAGCCCAGCACAATGGCTACGTCTGCATTTTGCGTACGTTTGCCGTATGCCCCGTACAGCATGCCGCCGGTCAGACCCACCGCCAGCAGCACTCCCAACAGGCACAGTCCCAGAACTGTCCGGCTGGTGATCCGGAACCAGAGCTGCTCCCCGTGGGCAATATACCATTGATGCAGCGGTGTTTTGAAGCACCACAGAAGGAATCCTCCCAGGCATAGCCCCAATCCCAGCAGGTTTCCGGCGTTGATGATCCTTGCGAACATGGGCAGCAAAAACACAAGCGCCCCGCACAGAAGCAGTGCGGGGAGGATGCGTTCGATCAGAATGGATCTCATGTAAAGTTTTCTTCCAGAGCCTTTGCCAGCTGTGCGGGGCAGGATGTGCCCTTGCCGTTGCAGTCAATGCCCTGGAGCCGGTCGATGACATCTTCCACCTTCATGCCCTTTACGAGACTGCTGATGCCCTTGGTATTGCCGTTGCAGCCGCCGATAAACTGCACGTTCTGTACGATATCGTCCTCCACCTCAATGTCGATGCGGCGGGGACAGATGCCGTGGGGCTGATAAGAAATTTTCATGGATTATGCCTCCTTCTTGTTGGCAAGCTTGATGATCCGATCCAGATTTTCCTTGCTGGTGCTGTTGCTGCCCAGATGCGTGGGCTGCGCATTGTAAAGCCCGTGGAAATCGGAGCCGCCGGTTACGATCAGATTATACTTCTGCGCAATCTTCCGCAGCTCTTCCCGCTGTGCCTCGTTTGCGGTGTAGTGATCCACCTCTACGCCGTCGATCTTGCCCATTTCCGCAAGCTCCACCAGCAGCTCCACGTTGTGGTACAGCATGGGGTGCGCCATGACAGCCACGCCCCGGGCGGAATGGATCAGATCCAGTACAAATTTTACATCCGGATATTCCCGCTCTACCAGGCAGGATCCATTCTCCAGATTAAACAGCTCATCGTTTAATTCACCGTAAAACTCCAGGGCATAGCCGTAGTCGATCAGTGCCCGCATGATATGCTGTTTGAAGATGCTCTTGGAGCTTGTAGCATGCCGCATAACGCTTTCCAGGGTGATGGGGAACCGCTCCATAACTTTTTCCACCATTTCCTTGCTGCATGCTTTCCGGATCTCACAGGATTTCAGGCACAGTCCTTCCAGCCGATCCGGCTTTTTGGGGGCATAGCAGAGGATATGTACCTTGCTGTTCCGGGCTTTGTCCCATGCGGAAAGCTCTACGCCCTGGATGATACGAACTCCGTAACGTTCGCCTAAGATGTTTGCTCTGGAGAAGGACGAAAGCGTGTCGTGATCGGTGATGGACAAAAAGTCGATGCCGGTGCGCTTTGCCTGCATAATGATATCCTCGATGCCGAGAGAGCCGTCGGATAATTTGGTATGGCAATGCAGATCACAAATCATAGTGAAACCTCCTTTGAGTATCCGCTTTAGAGTGCTAATGTGAGAAAACACAGTAAGATACGAATATTATAGCATACAAGCAGAGAAAAAGCAAGCATTTTCGCAGAAGCGGAAACACTTGCCTTGTTCATGCTATTTTTTGCGTTCAATATGCTTGTTGATAAGCATACCGATCAGTCCGATGCCGCCAGTGATGCCAAATGCTACCAGACTCACCAGATATTTGCCCTGCCCGAAGGAACTGCCGATATAGGCGGAGGACAGAATGGAGGGGATCCGGGCAAGCGTGGCGATCAGCAGATACCGGGTGGGATTGATCCGGGTCAGGGGCACCAGGTAGGTGAGCAGATCCTTCGGGGTTCCCGGAATAAAGAACAGAAGGAATACCGCCCATTCCAGCTTGTTTTCGTCCTGGAGCAGCCGATGGTTTTTGATCTTCTCCTCCGGCACAAAGTATCCCACCAGAGGTCTGCCGAATTTCCGCACCAGCAGGAACACTATGGCAGTGCCGATGATGACACCCAGCAGACCGTACAGGGTGCCGGGGATGGTACCGAACAGCACGCCCCCCAGCAGTTCAATTGGCTCGCCAGGCACAAAGGCAATGATCACATGAAACACATGCAGCAGAATGTAGATCACCGGGGCAAAGGCTCCGTAGGACTCCACCCGCTGCTTCATGACGATCCTGCCGTCATTGGTGGAAAGCTGTCGGATCCAGGGTAAGAGCAGGAGCGTGATGGCGATGGTGGTAATGATGTATGCGGCTACGATCAGCAGCCGTTTTTTCGCTTCTTTCGATAATTTACTCATAGCTTTAGGGTGCGCAGAATCCGGAGATTCATACAAGCCGGCGCCCGTTCCCTCCTTTGTATATAAGGAATTCCCACACTTGCATGTGGGGATCGTGGTTTATGTAGTGGCTTCTGTGCTTGCCGGTTCAGACTGGGCAGGCGCTGTTTCTCCTTTATAAAGATTCAGCTGCTTGCCGGTGTCGATGATGGCTTGTGCAATTTCCTTGGCATATTCCGTCTGCTTGGTATCAAAGTAGGTGTTATCCTCCTCGTTGGACAGAAAACCAAGCTCCGTCAGACAGCTGGGCATGTCGGTGTGCCGGTTGACATAGTAATTCTTGCCGTCCGCATCCCGATAGCCTTCCTTGGTGCCCCGGTTTTTGGTGACACCCACCCGCTCCAGCGCAGCCAGAATATTGCTTGCCAGCAGAGCGTCTCCCGTTTCGGAGTTTTCGTTGATCCAGATCTCCACGCCGTTGCCTTCTGTGGCACTGTTCCGATGGAAGGAGATGAACAGATCCGAGTGCCCTTCGTTTGCCACCTTGCAGCGATTTTCCAGGGAAATAAATGTGTCGTCCGAACGGGTCATCAGAATCTCTACGTTGGGGAATTTCTGCAATTCCTTCTGGACTGCCAGAGTGATTGCCAGATTATCATCCTTTTCCAGGCGGGTTTCATCTCCGTTGTGACAGCCTACGTCATTGCCGCCGTGTCCGGCGTCCAGGGTGACGGTAAATTTTTTTACCGGCTGGGTGGTTTCCGCTTGTGTCGCAGTGGTATTCTGTGGTTCGTCGGTTCCGCTTTCATCCTTGCTGAAACAGGAATAGAGCATGAAAATCAATGCAAACAGGATCAGCCCGGTAACGAGGATACGATCCCATCTGACGCGACGTCGTTTTGCCATATGTAAATTCCCCTTGTCTTTTGGTTATTTCTTTTTTTGGATTCATTCTTTACTCTACTTCTTATTATAACATGCCCTATATAAAAATGCAACCATTCCGGCGGAAAGTTTTTCTGAATCTGAAAAAAATCCCATGTGGTGTATGAATATGTAGCAGGGCATATTATCTTAGTGTCAACACGACCTTAGCTTCGGGCAAAAAAGAAAGACCCACGAAAAAGCGTGAGCCCAGGTGTATATGGTTGGGATAGCTGGATTCGAACCAGCGAGTGACGGAGTCAAAGTCCGTTGCCTTACCGCTTGGCTATACCCCAAAATAGTGATTCTATTATAACATACTGTTTCAAAAAATGCAAGCATTTTTTCCAAACGCATGTATCACAAGAAACCGGCAGACGCATTCGCTGCACCTGCCGGCTTTGTTTATTCTGCTTTGCCCTGAATATATGCCATCGGGTCAATGAATATTCCGTCCCGGTATACCTCAAAATGCAGATGGGAGGGATCGGCGCTTTCGATTTCCGCCGTATCGCCTACGGCGCCGATTGCATCGCCTCCTTTGACCTCGTCTCCGGCGGTGACGGTGACGCCGCTGTTCAGATTACAGTAGCGGCTGACGATGCCGTTGCCGTGATCGATGGTGACACATACCCCAAGCAGGCCGTCCTCCTCAACGGATTTGACCGTTCCTGCCGCAATGCTCACCACGTCATCGCCAATCTCTGCGGCAAGATCCGCACCGTTGTGGGTTTGCCAGGCACCAGTGGTTGCGGATTTGACCAGTTCCCCATTGCTGAAGGGATTGAGCACATCACCCTCTACCGGCATCACCGGTTTAGGGGTGGGGGTCGGCTTGTTTACCGGGGCTGCCGGGGCGGATTGAACGGCTGCGGGTTCTGCGGTTGCAGGCACCATAGCTTCTGTGACAGCAGGTGTTGTAGTGGTTGTCCGGGTGTATGTGGTGGTGGAAGGTGCGGAGGTTGTGGATTTCGGCACATTTTCTTTTGTAAAGGATACGCTCTGTTCTGACTGGAGACTGGATTCCAACTGGGCGGACAGGTCATTGCTTGTCTGGGTATAGGCAAAGTAGCAGGCGGCGCCCACCATGGCAACACATAGGGATAAAGCAATGTAAAACCCCTTTCCTGCAAGTACATTGGATGCACTGGATCTTGACTTTTTCATATTCACTCCGTTTCTCCGCCGTTGGGTGGAATCGGTGCCGCTGCGGCGGTCAGCACATTTGAACCGGTAGTTCTGTGAAATATTGTTGCCGGATCCGGCGGGATTATACAATGGGATGCATGTAACGCTACAGATTAAATGATAGCTTTATTTAATATAAAAATAAAAACTTGGACTATTTCTGAAAAATCTCTTGACACAGGAAAAATAATTGTGTAAAATGTAGAGGAAGTAAAGAAACGCATGGCTATTAAATAAAGCCGTATTTCTTTATTTAAGTTCGTTTGCTTATAAAAAATAAGGAGGATTTTTGATGAGAGGGAAGAAACTACTTGCATGCGCTACTGCATGCGCAATGATGGCTACCGCATCTGCCGCAGGCACCTTTGGTGTTATGGCTGCGGATGGCCTGGGCGGCTTCGCATGGTCTGCCACAGAAGGATACCAGGAGGGTACCACCGGCGTGACCAACGGTGCGGATTCCGTCACAGTCAGCTTTGCTGATACGGACAACGGTACAAGCAATGCAGCTGGATTTTACCACAACTTTGACGGGGCAGACTGGTCCGAGTATGATACGCTGAGCTTTACGCTGACCAACGAAAGCGCCAGCGACATCAGCTTTGCAGCAGCAGTCAACACCGGATCGTCCTGGAAGTGGCACCAGAGCGACAATATCACCGTCAGTGCCGGAGCATCCAAGGATGTGACCCTGTATCTGAAGGCAGAGGAGTGGTGGTACTATGATGCAGACACCCAGACCAATTCCCTGGTGACGATTGCAGACCTGTATAATGTACAGCGTGTCAATATGATGATTATGTCCACCAGCGAGACTGCAACTGTCAGCGGTTCTGTTACTCTGAACGGCTGGAAGCTGGAGAAATCCGGAAGCGGTGAGGTGGTTGAGCCGAAGGATGGGTTCTACGTAGACGGCACGGTACTGCGGGATGCAAACCAGAACGCATTTGAAATGCGGGGCACCAACTACGCTTACACCTGGTACAAGTGGGAGGGCAACGAAGAAGCCACTCTCAAGGAAATTGCGGCTTACGGTGCAAATACAGTCCGGATCGTACTGTCCGACGGTCAGCAGTATACCAAGAACACAGCAGGCGAGGTTGCAAATCTCATCAGTCTGTGCGAAAAGTATAAGCTGATTGCCGTTCTGGAGGTTCATGATGTGACCGGTAAGGATGATGCAAATCTGCTGCTGAATGCTGCAAAGTATTTCAGCGAGATCAAGTCCGCCCTGATCGGACACGAGGATACGGTCATCATCAACATTGCCAACGAATGGCAGGGTAACACCAACACCAGCAGCTGGGAGAGTGCTTACATTGCCGCTGTAAAGGAGATCCGTGACGCTGGTCTGACCCACTGCATCATGTGTGACGCAGGCGGTTGGGGTCAGGGTTATGTGACCGTTCGGGACGGCGGCAGCGCAGTGCTGGCATCCGACCCGGAGAAGAATGTGATGTTCTCTGTACATATGTATGGTACCGCAGGCGGCAACGCTGCTACGATCAAGAGCGTCATTGACGGCATTATGACCCGGAATCTTTGCCTGGTAATTGGCGAGTTTGGCTATAAGCATTCCGATGGCGAGGTTGATGAAGCATACATTATGGAATACTGTAAGGATGTACAGATCGGCTGGATGGCATGGAGCTGGTACGGCAACGGCAGCCCGGTTGAGTACCTGGATATGTCCTCTGCAAATGCCGGCGGCACCCTGTCTGCTGACTGGGGCGAGGTTGTAGTAAACGGCAAGAATGGCTGGAAGGAAACCTCTAAGGTATGCTCTGTGTATGCGGATGCACCGATCACAACTACCACCACTGAGCCTGTTGTGACCACCACTACAACAGAGGAGACTACCACAACTACAACGGAAGCAGAAACCACAATGGCAGAAGTAAGTACCACGACGACTACTACCACAACAGTTGCTGAGACCAGTACAGAGGCTGGCGAAACCACAACCACTACAACCACCCAGACTGTAGCTACCCTGTACGGCGATGTAGACTGCAACGGCGTGGTCGAGATCAATGATATCGTTCTGCTGGCTCGGTACATTGCACAGGATCAGGGTATTCCCGCAATCTCCGCAGAAGGTCTTGCAAATGCAAACTGCGTCCAGGATACAAATGTGGATTCAAGTGACCTGACGCAGATCGCACGGTATCTGGCACATCTGATTACTGCTGAGGAACTGGTTGTTACTGATACTACAAACAACTGAGTGTTTGATTGCAAAGCAGCTTTACCCCCCCTCTTTTGATATGTTGAAAAAACCACTGTTTTTACGGTGGTTTTTTCTTCTTTTTGTACGTTTGTCAAACATATTGTACAGAAATCTCAAGGGGAGAGAGCCAGGAAAGAGGGCGCATGGGCAAGTTATTGTATTTGTGAAGGTGAATGGCATGCTGAGTTTTGAAGTCGTTGGCGGTTTGCGTGATTTCTCATGCAGAGATTCAAGTGTGCCGTCATATTTTCTGCATGTATCACCTCTATTGTAAGCCTGCGTATGACTGAATATTGAGTAGAATGAAAAGATGATAGCTTACAATATTGTTTAGTATGCACAAAAACGAGCTGTGTTTTCTCAATGCTATGTAGAATTTCTTCAAAAAGGGTTGAAGAATTTTAACAATTGCGTTATAATAACAGCATATTCAAGTTTGCAGCCTCCGGGCGCACACTGGCGAAGGAGAGAGTAACATGAAACAGTCAGACGCAACAAAAATCAGAAACATTACACTGGCGGGTCATCTGGGATCCGGCAAAACCGCCCTGGCGGAAGCGCTGCTGTATAAGGCAGGGGCTACGGATCGGCTGGGAAAGTGTGCAGATGGAAATACAGTCAGCGACTATGATCCGGAGGAAATCAAACGGCAGATCTCCATCAATACCACTTTGTCGTCTTTTTCCAGCGGTGAAAACCGGATCAATCTGCTGGATACACCGGGCTTATTCGACTTTGCCGGCGGTATGCTGGAGGGCATCCAGGCTGCGGATACGGTAATGCTGACCGTTTCTGCAAAATCCGGCGTCAAGGTGGGCACCCGCAAGGCCTATGATGCCGCTGCAAAGCTGGGGCGCTCCAAGATGTTCGTCATCACCAAGATCGATGATCCCAACGCCAATTTCTACAATACCCTGACACAGCTGAAAACCGTATTCGGTCCCACTGTGTGCCCGGTTGTGGTTCCAGTGATCCAGAACAGCCAGATCATTTCCTATGTGAATCTGATTGAAATGAAGGCGTACAAATACGACGACAAGGGCAATGCCGTAGAAACGGATATGCCCACGCCGGAGGTTTCTGAAAAGATGGAATACCGGCTGGAAGGTCTGATCTCCGCCATCAGTGAGGCGGTGGCGGAAACCGATGAGGCACTGATGGAAAAGTTCTTTGAAGGGGAAGCCTTTACCCAGAAGGAATTGATCGATGGCATCCACAATGGTATGAACAAGGGCATTATTACCCCTGTGGTCTGCGTATCCTCCACCACCCTTGCAGGCATTGATATGCTGCTCAAGGAGATTGATTTGCTGTTGCCGGCTCCGCAGGAGGTGGATGCGCCCATTGGAGTGGATCAGAAAGAGGATCCCATTGCGGTTGCCTGTGACCCTGCGGCGCCTCTGGTAGCCTATGTGTTCCGGACGGTTGCGGATCCTTTCGTAGGGAAGATGAGCTTTATCCGGGTGTATGCAGGCAAGCTGTCAGCGGATGCGAATGTGCTGAATGCAACAACCGGCGCAACGGAAAAGATCGGAAAGCTGTACGTCCTGCTTGGCAAGAAGCAGGAGGAGGTTGCTTCTGCGGCGGCAGGGGACATTGTAGTGGCTGCGAAGATCTCTGCGGGTACGTCGGATACTCTGTGCGCTCCGGAGCGTGTGCTGCGGTTTGCTCCCATACAGTATCCCAAGCCCTGCTACTCCCTGTGCGTCAAGGCGAAATCCCAGGGGGATGAAACCAAGATCTCCGCAGGCATCGCCCGGCTGCTGGAGGAGGATCAGACCCTGTCCTATCAGCAGGATGCCTTCACGAAGGAACAGATCCTCAGCGGTCTTGGCTCCATGCATCTGGAGGTGACGGCTGCCAAACTCAAAAATAAATTTGGCGTAGATGTACAGCTGGAAGTGCCCCGCATTGCATACCGGGAGACCATTCGCAAAAAGGTCAAGGTAGAAGGCAAGCACAAGAAGCAGTCCGGCGGTCATGGACAGTACGGGCATGTATGGATCGAGTTTGAGCCCTGCATGGGGGATGACCTGGTATTTGAGGAACGGGTATTCGGCGGAGCCGTGCCCCGGAATTTCTTCCCGGCTGTGGAAAAGGGCTTGCAGGAATGCGTCCGGAAGGGCGTGCTGGCTGGCTGTCCGGTGGTGGGCTTGAAGGCGATCCTGGTGGATGGTTCCTACCACCCGGTGGATTCCTCTGAAATGGCATTCAAGATGGCTGCCTCCATTGCCTATAAGGAAGGTCTGCCACAGGCGGATCCGGTGATGCTGGAGCCCATCGGCAGTCTGAATGTGACGGTGCCGGATGAAAATACCGGTGATGTGATGGGCGAGCTGAACAAGCGTCGTGGACGTGTGCTTGGCATGGAGCCGGTTGCTCCGGGCATGACCCTGATCCAGGCGGAGGTGCCCATGCGGGAAATGCAGGACTTTGCCCTGTATCTGCGGCAGTCCACACGAGGCATGGGCGAATTTTCCTTTACCTTCCTGCGGTATGAACAGCTCCCGGCAAATCTGTTGAGTACAGTGATCGCAAGCGTCAATCAGCAGAACGGCTGATGGATTGTACACAAAAACGGTATGATTTCTGAGAATCATACCGTTTTGCTTTGTATTGTTTTCAAGAAGTCTGTTTTACAGCTTCCAACTGGTGGATTGCTTTTTGCCTCCCACAAAGTCCGCATAGATGCCGGGCTGGGAAATCAGCTGCGCATGCTTGCCCTGCTGCACGATACGGCCGTGGTCAATGACCAGGATCTGGTCTGCATGGCGGACGGTTTTCAGCCGATGTGCGATCATTATGATCGTCTTATCACGGGTCAGTGCCTCGATTGCCTTTTGCAGTCGCTCCTCGTTTTCCGGGTCCACATTGGCTGTGGCTTCGTCCAAGATGACGATGGGTGCATTTTTCAGCATGGCACGGGCAATGGAGATCCGCTGCTTTTCCCCGCCGGAAAGACTGGCGCCCCCTTCGCCGATCATGGTGTTGTAGCCCTCCGGCAGCGTCTGGATAAATTCATCGCAGCATGCCGCTTTCGCCGCTGCCACCACCTGTTCGTGGGTTGCATCGGGACTGCCGAATTTGATGTTGTTTTCGATGGTGTCCGCAAACAGGTATACATTCTGGAACACCACACTGATCTGATTCATCAGGGATTCCAGCGTGTAATCCTTTACGGAATAGCCGCCGATTCGGATACTGCCGCTGTCCGTATCCCAGAACCGGGCGATCAGATTGCAGAAGGTGGTTTTTCCGCTGCCGGAGGGACCGATGACTGCCGTTGTGGTCTTATCCGGCAGGGCCATGGTGATATTGTGCAGGATCGGCTTTTGCCCATAGGAAAAGTTCACATGATCGAACACAATCTCGTGTGTTTTCGGTTGGATGGCTTTTCCGTTTTCGTCCATACGGGGCATTTGCTCAGTTTCCACTGTGCGGTCGATGGCAGCCGCCGTAAGCCGCAGCATGGACACGCCCATGCCAAAGGCTTTGATCTGGTTGAACACCAGGAAGGACATGACCAGCGTCATCAGCGCATTGGCTATGGTCATGGTGCCGTTGATCCAGAGCAGAATGGCTGCCAGCATCATCCCAACGCCCGCAATCTGTAGGATTGCCTCCTGCAGGGCGGTGTAGGGCGTAAGTACCTGTTCTACTTCCAGATTGCTTCTGCGGTTGTATTCCAGTGCATCCTGCAGCTTCTGGTCGCCCTTGCCGGTAAGGTTGAAGGACTTGATCACACTCATGCCCTGTACCGTCTCCAGTACCGCTGCGATCAGTGCTGTCTGGGATCTTTGGGTATTGTCTGCGATTGCGGCAGATTTTTGTTCCATAGCAGATACGACCCACAGGTACAGCAGGATTCCTGCCAGAGCGATCAGTCCGATGCGCCAGTCAAAAATCAGGAGCAGCACGGTAAATACGGTGGTGGTAATCAATCCACCGAGAATATTTACCAGCACCATGGGTACCATGCCCTCAATGCTGCCGACTACAGTGGTGCAGATGCCGGAGAGCTGCCCCAGACTGTTTTCATTGAAGAAGCCCATGGGCACACTCTTTAAACGATCCGCAATGGAAATGCGTCGCTCCGCTGCCATGAAATACCCGGCGTGTGTTTGCAGCATTTTGGAAATGCTTGCGGTTACGGCACCACCGAAGATCGCTGTCAGCTCACAGCCCAGCGCCAGCCATGCAGGCTTGCTGCTCTGGGTACCGTCGGTCAATGCCAGCACGACAAAATAGATGGCTGCCACCCGGAACATTTGCAGCAGGGCGTTCAAAAATTCCACTACAACAGATTGATTTACATGTTTGGTCTCATCTCCGGCAAAGTGCCAGATCTTTCGGAATGCTTCGATCATGCTGCGTCACCATCCTTTGCTCCCATATGTGCCTGCCACATCTCGTGATAGAGCGCACAGTCCTCCAGAAGTGCTTCATGGGTTCCCTGCGCCTCAATGCGTCCGTCATGCACCACGACAATATTGTCCGCATCCGTAATGGTAGACAGCCGGTGTGCGATCACGATGACAGTCTTATGCGCCACCAGTTTTGCCACTGCTTGCTGGATCACCGCTTCATTTTCCGGATCGATATAGGCGGTAGCCTCGTCCAGGATAACGATGGGTGCGTTTTTCAGCATGGCACGGGCAATGGCGATCCGCTGCCGTTCCCCGCCGGAAAGATGTGCGCCGCCTCCGCCAACATTGGTTTCATAGCCGTGCTCCAGTTCGCTGATGAAGCTGTCGCAGCCGGCTGCATGGGCTGCCGCTTCCACCTCAGCATCTGTAGCGTCCCGACGCCCCATGCGGATGTTTTCCCGTACTGTGTCATCAAACAGATAATTGTCCTGGGACACATAAGCAATCTGATCGTAAAGCTCCTCCAGAGGGATCTCCGTCAGGTCGTGTCCCCCCATAGTGATCCTGCCGGTTTTTACATCCCAGAAGCCTGCCACAAGCATTGCAAGGGTGGATTTGCCGGAGCCGGATGGCCCCACCAACGCAGTCATACTATTTTGCGGAATGGAAAGATTCACTTGGTGCAGAATTTCCTGGTCGTTGTGATAGCCAAAGGAAACGTTCTGCACTTCAATCCGGTGATCGTCAAAGGAAACGGACTGCGTACCATGTGCCTGTTCCTCCGCCTTCAGGATCTCGTCTACCTGTCCCACTGTGGTGCCCACCTGCGCCAGCGTATCCACAAAGTTGAAGGCCGCTACAATGGGGGCTGCCATACCAAGCGCCAGAATGATGACGGTCACAAAGGTTTCTGCTGAAAGGGAGCCATGTGTGTAAAACAGCCAGCCGAAGGGGAGAATGGTGAGCATCTGCGCCGGAAAGAAGGCATATGCCATAGACATGCCCAACTGACTGCGGCGCATCCAGTCATAATAATACTGGGCATTGGCACGCACTTTATCCGTCAGACGGGTGTAGGATTGTTTCCCCTGGTTAAATGCCTTGATAACCTGGATACCGTTGATGTACTCGATCATAGTGCTGCTCATTTCAGAGGTGGCCTTGACCGCACCTGCATAGTCCTTTGCATAGTTGCCCATGACCATCATCATAAAGAGAAATGCGATGGGGAACACTGCCAGTGACAACAGCGCCAGCCGCCAGTCCAGAAGAAACAGTGCGATCAGAATCAGCACCGGCGCCACAATGTTTGCGGTCATTTCCGGAAACAGATGTGCCAGTGTGGTTTCCATGCTGTCCACCTGATCCACGATGATCTCTTTCCATTTGCCGCTGGAAGCGTCCATCACCGTGCCAAGGGGCAGGTGGGGCAGCTTTGCCAGCAGCTTCTGACGGATGGTTTTGAGAATGCTGAAGGTCGCCTTGTGGGAGAGGGACAGGGCACTGTTGTACAGCAGGGTGCGGATCAGAAATCCCGCCAGCGCCGTCAGCAGCCAGGGCAGATAGGCGGTAAATGCCTGTTCCCCTGCCAGCAGCAGAACGATGATTTTGGCGGCAGCGAAATAGGGTACCATGCCGCAGGCGACACCGATTACGGCAAGTGCCACCGCTGTGATGAGCCTGCCGTGTTCCTGCGCACCAAGCTCCCAGATCCGCCCTATCGGGCTTTGCTCTTTCATATGTGTTACCTCCTGATAATTAGCGGCAGCTAACCGCTGAGATGATTGAAAGGCTGTCGTTTCCGGCAACCTGTTCATACAGTTTATGGGGTGCCTGTGCCAAAGATCGCTAAAAATCCGGTGCGGTGATACCGGCTCAGCAATTGAATGTATTCTGCCGCTTCTTCCCGGCTCATGCCGTGTCGGATGACCTCAAAGATACTCTCAAACCGGGAAGTGGTGACAATGTGGAGCAGCTTTTCAGTCAAAGCGTCTCCAAAGTTCGCAGGATATCCTACCGTTTCCATGTATTTGTATGTGTATTCAACCTCAATGCGTACCAGCTCGTCCACAAAATTGTGGAACCGTGTACCGTAGGATGCATCCAGCAGCAGGCGGAAGGCATCTAAATGCGCATACATATAATCCAGCAATGCAGCCGTGCCTCCGTCGGAATACTCCGGCATTCGGGCAGCCTGAGCAGCACGATCCATTTGATGGAACTGCTCCTGGATCTTGATAAAGCGCTCGGTCATTTCACTGAGTACCGGTTCAACGATGGCGGAAAACAACCCTTCCTTATCGCCGAAGCGGACATAAATGGAGTTGGTGCTGGTATCAGCTGCCGCTGCAATGGTCCGTAGGGAAGCATCCACATAGCCCTTTTCCAGAAATTCTTGCTTGGCTGCCGCAAGGATCCGTTCTGCTACGCCTTCAATTTGTTTTGCCATTGGTATCCTCCATAATGTGTAACACTGTTTCATAACACTGTTTTTATTATATACCCCCAATTGAAAAATGTCAAGGGGGAACATCCTACAAAGACTGTGTGGTATTGCCCGAAAAAAATTAGAATTTGCACCAACCTTTTTGCGGTTTCTGCGTGTCATCATTGAAAGGAAGAAATGAATATGTGGATAGTATATGCTTGCGGTTCGGCGCTCTTTGCCGGACTGACAGCGATTCTGGCAAAATGCGGCATCAAAAAAACCGACTCCGATGTCGCAACTGCCATTCGTACCATTGTGGTACTGCTCTTTTCCTGGCTCATGGTAGGAATCGTGGGCTCCGGATCCGGAATCACAAAACTCAGCGCAAAAACCTGGATTTTTCTGATCCTTTCGGGCTTGGCCACCGGTGCTTCCTGGCTGTGCTATTTCCGGGCGCTCCAGCTTGGGGATGTGAACAAGGTGGTGCCCATTGATAAATCCTCCACCGTGCTGACCATTCTGCTGGCATTGATTTTTCTGGGGGAAACGGTCACATGGCTCAAAGGGATTGGGGTTGTATGCATCGGCGCAGGCACCTTTCTGATGATCGAGAAAAAGAGGGTTTCCGGTGAAAAGACGGAGAAGAAAAGCTGGCTGATCTATGCGGTGCTGTCGGCGGTATTTGCCAGCCTGACCTCCATTCTCGGCAAGATCGGCATAGATGGGGTGGAATCCAATCTGGGTACTGCGATCCGTACCGGCGTAGTGCTGATTATGGCGTGGCTGATTGTGTTTGTGAAGGGCAAGCAGCACACACTGAAAAGCATCCCAAAGGGAGAGCTTGGGTTTATCTTCCTGTCCGGCATTGCCACCGGCGGATCATGGCTGTGCTACTATAAGGCGCTGCAGGATGGGCTTGCCAGCGTGGTGGTACCTATAGACAAGCTGAGTATTTTGGTGTCCATTGGTTTTTCCGCAGTGATATTCAAGGAGCGTTTGTCCAAAAAAGCGGCGATCGGTTTGGCGCTGATCGTGGCAGGCACGCTGATGATGCTGATCAAACTACCAACCTGATCGGTACAGCTGCGTGTAAATACATGAGATCAGGAAGGGAGGCGGAAATGGTGAATGAAACTGCTTTGATCAAAAAGTGTCAGCGGGGCGACCGGCAGGCGTTTGACGATAGGCTGCGATCGACACCTTGCCGCCGGACCAGGGGCTGGCGATCCGGCTGAAATACGTGGAGGACATGACCTTACAGGAGATTGCTGCGCAGTTTGGCGTGCAGCCCAAGACCATTAAAAGCCGGATCCATGACGGCACAGTAAAACTCCGAAAAAAATTGCTTGGAAAGGATGGATGACCCATGAGATCCAATGCGGATGAGCTGATCCGGGCACTGACCCCAGCCATTGAACAAAAGTGTGGAGAACTGCAGAGGGCAAGGAAGGAGCGGCTGCAATCCAGGCTCTTTGTGCTGCTGTGTGCGATGGTGGTGTTCGTTCCGGCTTTGCTTGTATTTGCTGGCATATCTCTTACAATGCTCCTTGCACCGCTGGGATTTATGTCCCTGAGCGTGCTCTTATTACTGCCGGTTCTGCTGTCGGGCAGGACGGAAAAACAGGGAGGAATCATGTATGAACAAGCTGAAAACATGCTGTCTAAGTGGAACTTTCAAAAAATTGTAATCTGGTATCTGATCCTTGCAGTGATCGCAGGAGTGACCTGCGGCGGGATCGTGGGATACCTCTACCGGGAACGGCTGGATTTTGCATGGCAGTACTCCCACCTGGAGGAAACGAAGGATGCGGATGCACTGAAAGCAGCAGCCGACAAAACTGCTGCCGCTTCCGGGGATGTGGTGGATGTGCTGATCCTTGACGGAGATCAGCAGGTGACATATTCCGCAAAAAATTCTGCTTTTGCAGCCGGTCCTCTGGAGCTTACCAAAGTGGGGAACGAAAAGAAGTACCTTGTCTCTGCCGCATACCCGGATGCTGTGTTCCAGTATGTCAAAAGCGAGGAATTTATGCTCAATTCCATCATCAACCGGGATTTCGGCAAGATCCGTTCCGATTACGATGATGATACTGCATTTGAACGGGAGCTTTCATCCAAGACGATCTACATGCTGAGCCGGATCCGGACGCACGGCAGCAACAGCACTGTTTATGTGATCACCGTTCCCACAAATGTACCCGGAGGTATGATTGCCCTGAAGGTGACGGGGGCGCTGGCGATGCTGTTTTTCTGCGTGTACTGGGTGCTGGTTGCCCTGTGGCTGTACCGGGATGCTGCAAAGTGCAGGCTGTCCCCACTGTATTGGGGTCTCATCGGACTGTTTACCAATATCATTGGACTGATCGTCTATAAGATCTATAAGCACAGCGGGGCAATTTGTTCCTCCTGCGGTGCAGCACAGGCTGCGGATTATTTGTATTGCTCCTTCTGCGGCAGTCAGCTTGGCACACGCTGCGAAGGCTGCGGCGCAAAGGTCGGCGTAAAGGATTGCTTCTGCCACCAGTGCGGACATCAGATCAAATAAGCCTTCTCTCCCCACAAAATTCATTTACTTAAAAAGCTGCCTCAGTGGCAGCTTCTTTTTTGCCCGAAAAAAGGCAGCCGCATAAAGCGACTGCCTGAAACGGGGTATGATTGAAACGCAGGGGGCTGTTACATTCTCAGCTCTGCGCCCATTGCCTTGAGTGCCTTGAGCACACGCTTCATAGCACCGTCCGCCTGTTCGTCGGTGAGGGTGCCGTCATGAGAGCGCATGCTGATGGAGTAGGAAACGCTCTTTTTGCCCTGTGCGATCTGCTGACCCTTGTACACATCAAACAGGGTCACCTTTTCCAGAATATTGCCCACAGCCTTCCGGATCGCCTGTTCCAGCTGTGCAACCGGGATCCCATCGTCGCATACCAGGCTCAGGTCACGGGTGGTTGCCGGATACTTGGGCAGGGGCTGGTAGCTGATTTCCGTTGCCGCATGCTCCAGCATCTCCGGGATATTCAGCTTTGCCGCATAGGTCTTAACGCCAATGCCGTAGTTGTTCTGTACGTTGGGGTGCAGCTCGCCGAAGATGCCCAGCGGCGTATCTCCCACATACAGCACGGCGCTTCTGCCGGGATGAAATGCGCTTTTTTCGTCAAAGGGACAGTCCTCGCCGCAGCGTTCATACCGGCAACCGGAGATCTTCAGCTGCACCATCAATGCTTCAATGACGCCCTTGAGATCGTAGAAATCCACATTGCCGCCGTACATGCCGATGGTGAGCCGTGCAGGCTCCAGAGGCAGCTGATCCGGTGTGGTGGGCAGGTACTCCTTGCCGATCTCAAACAGCCGGGCGCTTTCATTCCGATTGTTGTAGTTCCGTGCCAGAATCTCCAGCATGGAGGGCAGGGCAGTGGTACGCATCACGCTGGTATCCTCGCCCAGAGGATTGGTAATCACCAGAGGCTTGCGCAGTTTGCTGTCCGCCGGCAGTGCAATCTTGTCAAAGTACTTGGGAGAAACGAAGGAGAATGCTGCAATTTCGTAGCAGCCCAGTGCCACCATGCTCTGCTCGATCTGTCGGTTGAAGATCTGGGCAGGGGTCAGTCTGGCATCCGCCAGACCCTGCAGCTCCGTGCTGGGAATGTTGTTGTAGCCATAGATCCGGGCGATTTCCTCTGCCACATCCGCCTTGCATTCAATATCGATCCGGAAGCTGGGAGCATAGACCATGCCATCTTCCACCTTGAAGTGCAGCTCGTTCAGGTAGTGGATCATATCGCTTTCGGGGATGTTGGTGCCCAGGAAACCGTTGATCCAGTTTGCGTCAAAGGGTACCGGCGGCTTGGGCTCGCCCACGTTGTTCACATCGATGATGCCGCCTACCACTTCACCCGCACCCAGCTGCTCTACCAGCTCAAAGGCACGGCTCAGCACGGTAATGGTGGAATTGGGATCCAGTCCCTTTTCATACCGGGCGGAGGCATCCGTCCGCATGCCCAGCTTCTTGGCGGTGAGCCGAACCTGTGTGGGCTCAAAGTATGCGGATTCAAATACCACTGTGGTGGTATCCTCCATAATGCCGCTGTACTCGCCACCCATAACGCCGGCAACGGCAATGGGCTTTTCAGAGTCGGCGATTACCAGCATTTCCGGAGAAAGCTTCCGCTCTGTACCGTCCAGTGTGGTGATCTGCTCCCCGTCCTTTGCATTCCGGACGGTGATCTTCGCATCCTGCACATACCGTAGGTCAAAGGCATGCATGGGCTGTCCGTATTCCAGCATTACATAGTTGGTAATGTCCACCAGATTGTTGATGGGCCGCACGCCGCTGGCACGCAGGCGTTCCCGCATCCAGCGGGGGGAGGGACCGATCTTCACGTTCTTGACCATACCGGCGCAGTAGCGGGGACAAAGGGTGGTATTCTGCACCTCTACGGACAGCTGCTCGCTGATGGATTCGCTGTTGGCGTGGAATGCCGGTGCATGCAGGTGCAGGGGCACATGGAAGGTAGCGGCAGCTTCTCTTGCAAGACCGATGACGGACAGGCAGTCCGGCCGGTTGGAGGTGATCTCAAACTCAACGGAGGTATCGTTCAGACCCAGTGCGCTGTGGATATCCTCGCCCACCTGGCAGGGCTCCTGGATTACCAGTACCCCATCCGGATCTGCGTAGGGGAAATCGTGAACAGTGAGCCCCAGCGTTTCCAGACCGCAGAACATGCCGAAGCTCTCCACGCCACGCATCTTGCACTTTTTGATCTTTCCCTCCGGCAGGGTGGCACCGTCCAGCGCCAGGGGAACCAGATCGCCGGGCTTTACGTTCCGGGCGTTGGTGACGATCTGCACCGGTGCCTCTGCGCCGATCTCTACCTGGCACACAAACAGAGCGTCTGCGTTCTCGTGAGGAGCGATGGACAGGATCTTGCCCACTACCACCTTGCTGATGCTGCTGCCTTCGGTTTCAAAGCCCTCTACCTTAGAACCGCTCATGGTCATGCAGTGGCAGAATTCCTTGACCGGGATCTCCTCCTGGATATAATCAGAAAGCCATTTCATTGACAAATTCATCTTGGATGCATCCTTTCATCTATAGTATCGCTGGAATCAGAACTGATCCAGGAAGCGCAGATCATTTTCGTACATCAGACGCATGTCGCTGATGTTGTACCGGCGCATAACGATCCGCTCCAGACCCAGACCAAAGGCAAAGCCGGAGTAGATCTCGCTGTCGATGCCGCAGCCTTCCAGTACCTTGGGATGAACCATGCCGGCGCCCAGCAGTTCAATATAGCCTTCACCCTTGCAGATGCGGCAGCCTTCTCCGTGACAGTTGAAGCACATGACATCCACCTCTGCACTGGGCTCGGTAAAGGGAAAGTGGTGGGGCCGCAGACGGATCTTGCAGTCGTCTCCGTACAGCCGCTTCATCAGCAGCTCCAGCGTGCCCTTCAGGTCAGCCATCGTCACGCCCTTGTCCACAACCAGTCCTTCGATCTGATGGAACAGGGGAGAGTGGGTTGCATCCACCGCATCGGACCGGTATACTCTGCCGGGAGAAATGATGCGGATGGGGGGCTTCTGGTTTTCCATCACATGCACCTGCACGGAGGAAGTCTGGGTGCGGAGCAGAATGTTGTCGGTAATGTAGAAGGTGTCCTGTGTATCCCGTGCCGGATGGTTCGGGGGCAGATTCAGCGCCTCAAAGTTGTAGTAGTCATACTCCACCTCCGGACCGTCTGCGACAGAGAAGCCCATGCCCAGGAAGATTTCCTTAACCTCGTTTGCCACAATGGTCAGAGGGTGCAGCTTGCCAACGGACTGGGGCTTGCCGGGCAGGGTAATGTCGATGGATTCGCTGCGGATCTTCATCTCCTGTTCCTGTGCCTTGAGCTTTGCAAGCTTGTCCCCGATGGCTGCTTCAATGTCGCCTCTGACCTTGTTTGCCAGCTGCCCGATCACGGGACGTTCCTCAGCGGACAGACCGCCCATCTGCTTGAGGATGCCGGTCAGTTCCCCTTTCTTGCCCAAAAAGCGAACCCGGAGATCATCCAGTCCCTTGATGGAGCCGCAGTCAGCCAAAGCCTGCTTGGCAGCTGCTTCAATGTTTTCCAGTTGCTGTTTCATGCGATCACCTCTCCAAAAAATAAGAGTCCTGCCCGAAAGGACAAGACTCGCTTGTGAACCACCTATCAGTGCCGGGAGCCATCACTCCCTCGTCTTTAACGCAGACCTACGTCCGTGCTTACAACCAATGGGCTTCGGCACAGCCACTCGTGAGTGAACTTCAGCGCTGCTGCAAGGGAATCCGTTTTCAGCCGGTGACGGATGCTCTCTGAACCATGCGGATGCTGCGCCTACTCTCTCAGTCAGCATGTTACCCTTATTATAAACTTTTTTTTCTGAAAATGCAAGCGTTTTTCTTGAAGTTTTCAAAAAAATGTGCTAGTATAGTAGTATTAAGGTTTGGAGGGTTCGTTCAATGGATACGTTTGCAGAACAGCTGGTCGTGAAGCCGATGACCCCTGCGGATCAGGCGAAAAAGTTCGGTCTGATTGCCGCAACGGGGATCCTGTGTCTGGGGTTGGCTTATCTTTCCGTTATGGTGATGCCCCTGATCCTGCTGGTGGTATGCGTAGTGGCATACGGCGGGTATTTTCTCGTTACCGGCATGAATGTGGAGTACGAATACTCCGTTACCAACGGGGAGCTGGACGTGGACAAGATCATTGCCAAGCGCAAGCGCAAGCACATGCTGACGGTGAAAATCGCAGAGTTTGAAACCTTCGGGTTGGAATCCGAAGCGAAGTTTGACAACAACATTACCACGTTTTTGGTGGGGGACGGAGACGAGGCGCATTACTATGCTGCAGATTTTCAGCATGAAGGTATGGGTCTGGTGCGGCTGGTTTTTTCTCCCAACGAGCGGATTCTGGAAGCGATCCGTCCGAGTCTGAAGCGGGGGCTCCGCTGATTCTAAATCGCATGGGGAGGCGATGAGATATGAGACTTGTGACACCACAGCAAATGCGGCGGCTCGAGGAGTTGTCTGACCAGAACGGAGTCAGCTATGCTCAGCTGATGGAGCATGCAGGTCAGCAGCTTTCCGTATTTCTCCTGCGGCAGATCCGGCAGAAAAAGGGTGGAAAGATCCTGTTTCTGTGCGGAAACGGCAACAATGGGGGGGACTGCTTTGTGGCTGCCCGGCTGCTTTCTTCGCAGGGAGTTCCGGTGTCAGTGGGATTGCTGTGCGGCATTCCCAAAACCATTCTGGCTTACAGCATGTACAAGCAGTTGGGGGACATTCCGGTACTCAGCAGCATTGCCCAGATCAAGGAAGCCATCGGCATAGCGGATTTCGTGGTGGACGGTGTATTCGGCACCGGCTTTCACGGTACCCTGCGCCCGGAGCAGGCGGAGCTGTTCGCCCTTGCGTCCAGCCGCTTTTGCATCGGGGTGGATATTCCCAGCGGCGGCAATGCGGAGACCGGTGCAGTGGTGCCGGGAACCATGCGCTGCCGGATGACGGTATCCTTCGGAGCATGCAAATTCGGCATGGTGCAGTATCCGTTGAAAACCTACTGCGGGGAGATCCTGGTGGCAGATATCGGCATTCCGGAGTCTGCATATCAGCAGATCGATTATCCGATGGCAGGGATCACGGAGCGGATGATCGCCAATTTTCTGCCCTCCCGCCAGCCGGATTCCCATAAGGGACAGTTTGGCAAGCTGCTTTGCATCACCGGCAGTGAGCGCATGCCCGGAGCAGCGGTGATGAGTGCGGCGGCGGCACTGCGCTGCGGAGTCGGGCTGATGCGGCTTGCAGCTCCCAGATCGGTGATCGCTGCCATGTGCGCCCGGTACCCGGAGCCTATGTACCTGCCCATGCAGACGGATGAGAAGGGCTTTGCGTTGTCTGCAAACGGGGATATGCTGCTGGAGGAGATGGCGAAATCCACTGCCGTGCTCATCGGCTGCGGTCTTGGGGAAACGGAGGAAACCAAAGCGCTGGTGACCCGGATCCTACAAGAAGCCACCTGTCCGGTAATTCTGGACGCAGACGGTATAAATTGTGTGACAGGCTGCATAGATATAATCAAGGAAGTGAAAGTACCCCTGATCCTGACTCCCCACCCGGCAGAAATGGCAAGGCTGCTGCACTGCACAGTGGCTGCGGTGCAGTCGGATCGCATGGAGCAGGCGGGATCCTTTGCACGGGAGCATGGAGTCACGTTGGTGCTGAAGGGTGCCGGAACCATTGTTGCCACGCCGGAGGGTGCTTTTGTCAACAGCACAGGCAATTCCGGCATGAGCAAGGGAGGCAGCGGAGATGTGCTGGCAGGCATGCTGGCATCCCTTGTGGCACAGGGGATTCCCCCCACCAATGCAGCCTGCATGGCAGTCTTTCTGCACGGCAAGGCAGGGGACTGTGCAGCAGAGCATCTGTCCGAGCAGGCGATGCTGCCAACGGATCTGATCGGGGAGCTGCCCGGTTTGTTTTTGAAGCTGGAGCAGCGTCGGCATTCGGATTGAGCCAATGCAAAGGAAGTCAAAAGCGGTTTTTCAGTTCGGCTGCCGCTGCCGGAAAGCGGTACAGCATGGTGCCGCTTTTTTGCGCCCTGCGGAACGGAGTTGTATGATGAAAAAGTTGCTTTTATGCGGAATCACCGCCCTTTGTATGACAAGCACTGCCTGTGGGATCGGCGGCGGCGAAAGCGGTAAGGTTCAGGTGGATCTGCGTCAGCCCTTTGTGGTGGATGCCAAAGTGACGGTGGATCAGACCCAAGCGGAGGCATCCCTTTCCCGGTATGGAGATCAGGCGTGGGATGTGACCTTCTCCCAGCCGGATTCTCTGTCAGGCGTCCAGCTTGCGTTTCTGGACGGACAGGTGACGGCATCCTACAAGGGGCTGAGTTTCTCCGTGCCCCAGTCTGCCATGCCGGTAAAATCCATGCTCACCATCTTCATTGACCTGGTGGGAGAGCTGGACGGCAAGACGGAGCTGGATTGCGTAAAGGAAGGGGATGTCTGCGTGGTGGAAGGCTCTGTGGAGCAGGGAAGCTATACCCTGACGCTGGATCAGAAGGGGATCCCCCTGAAGTTTGAGATGCCAAATCAGAAGCTGGTGATGGAACTGTCCAACTTCCGGCAGACGGATGCGCCGGATGGGACGGAGTCCGCTTCAGAACCGGCGGTCACGGACACAACGGAGCCGGAACAGACCTCCGGAACGGAAACTGCCGCACAATAATCAACGGGCATTGCAGAACCGCCTGCAATGCCCGTATTTTCTTATGAGAGCCGGAGAAAGGCTGCGCCTGCCCGGATGACGCCGGCGGCGAGCGGCTCCATTTTGCTGTAGTCCTCGCTGTTGCAGACGATCAGGGGCGTGGTCAGCTGGTAGCCTGCCTGCCGGATCTTGTCCGCATCAAAGCTCAAGAGCAGATCTCCGGTTTTGACCTGCTGTCCATCCTGCACATGGGCGGTGAAGTATTTGCCCCCCAGCTTCACCGTGTCGATGCCCACATGCAGCAGCAGCTCCGCACCCTGATCCGAGCGCATATTCACAGCGTGGCAGGTGTCGAATACCGTATCGATGACCCCATCGCAGGGGGCGTACAGCTTGCCGTCCGCCGGTTCAATGGCACAGCCGTCCCCCAGCACCTTCCCGGAAAAGGCTTCATCCGGCACCTGCTCCAAAGGCACCACCTTGCCGTTCATGTGGGCATGCAGCAGTTGGCTCTGTCCGGCTTGGGATGGCTCCGGCGTGTTCGGCTCCGGGCTTGCGTCCTGGTTTGCAAGCTCTGCGGCATGTGCCGCTTGGGGGGATTCCAGAAACTCATCCAGAGCAGATTTGATGACGGATACCTGTGGGCCGTAGATCACCTGTACCCCGTTGCCCTTGCGGAGTACGCCGGATGCGCCGCTGGCTTTCAGCATGCTGTCCGACACCTTGTCCGGATCCTGCACCGTGACCCGAAGCCGGGTGGCGCAGCAGTCCAGATCCGACAGATTCTCCAGACCGCCCAGCCCGGTGAGGATCAATGCGCTAATAGTATCCTGGCTTTTGCTGCCTGCCGCCCGGGATGCTTTTTCCCGGTTCAGATCATTCCGGGTGTACAGCTTGGGTGCCGCATCATCCGGCTCTCTGCCCGGCGTCCGGAGATCCAGCTTGGTGATCATCCAATAGAACACGAAATAGTATACCACAGCGTACACCAGCCCCACCGCCGGAATCCACAGCCAGTGGGTTTTCTGGTTGCCCTGCAGGATGCCGAACAGGGTCAGGTCAATGATACCGCCGGAGAAGGTCATGCCCACACCCACGTTCAGAATGTGCATCAGCATATAGGACAGGCCAGCCAGCACACAGTGTACCGCATACATCGCCGGTGCCACGAACAGAAAGGTGAATTCCAACGGCTCGGTAATGCCCGTGAGCATGGAGGTCAGCGCCGCCGACAGCAGCAGACTTCCCACCAGCTTCTTCTTTTCCGGCCGGGCTGTCCGGTACATGGCGTATGCAGCCGCCGGCAGTCCGAAGATCATAAAGGGGAATTTACCTGCCATGAACCGGGTGGCGGATACAGAGAACACCTGTGTGGATTTGGAGGCAAGCTCCGCAAAAAAGATATTCTGGGCGCCGGTGACAGTCACCCCGTCAATGCGCATGGAGCCGCCCAGCTCCGTCTGCCAGAAGGGCATATAGAATACATGGTGCAGACCAAAGGGGATCAGGGCACGTTCGATGGTGCCGTAGATCCAGGTGCCTGCGTAGCCAGAGCTGAGCACCAGATTCCCAAGCTTTGCGATGCCCGTCTGTACCACCGGCCATACAAAGAACAGGAGCACGCCCACTGCCAGGTAGGTAACGGCGGAAACGATTGGCACGAACCGGGTGCCTCCGAAAAAAGACAGCACCTGCGGCAGGCGGATCTTATAAAACCGGTTGTGGAGTGCGGCGACCCCCAGTCCTACCAGAATGCCGCCGAATACGCCGGTTTGCAGGGTGGTGATGCCCAGCACAGAGGCGGTGGAATTGGCAGCCATCGCCTCCACGCCCCCTTTTGCATGGATTAGAGCGCTGATGGCGGTGTTCATTACCAGAAAGCCGATGGCGCCGGACAATGCGGCAACCTCTTTTTCCTTCTTCGCCATGCCGATGGCGACCCCCATCGCAAACAGCAGCGCCAGGTTGTCAAACACCGCACTGCCGGTTTTGCTCATAATATCCAGCAGCGTATACAGAACGCCGCCTTCGGTGATGACGTTCTGCAAGTGATAGGTTTCGATGGTGGTGGGATTGGTAAAGGAACTGCCGATTCCAAGCAGCAGACCTGCAATGGGCAGCAGGGCTATGGGCAGCATAAAGGATCGCCCCACCCGCTGTAATACGCCGAATATTTTATCTTTCATTTGGCATGACTCCTCCGTTCCGGTATGCATGTTCTGGCAGTAGTATGTGCGGATCCTGCCGGATTATGCAAAGGGTGTTCGGAAGGGCTGCATGCTGTGTACATGTGTGTACAGGTGTGTACATTGGCTTTTCTGAAAATGTACACACCATCTAGCCCCAGTTTTTCGGGCTTTTTTCTGGTTTTCAACATAAGGTGTGTACATTGTGTACATGGGGGTAGGGGGGGTGAAAACCCAACCCCGTTTCAGATCGATCCAGGAACATACGTTCTGTTTTGTCTCTGAGAATGATTTTATATCTCCTAAGTAATTCTATAAAGATAAACATTAAATTTTAACCATTTAAGTGCATATATGTTTACAAGAGATGCAATCTGCGAATATACCCTTGCCCTATGTACACAATGTACACAACCCCTGTTGAAAAGTGCCACAAAGCCCTATTTTACGTGGGTTGCGGGTGTGTACATTTCCGGGTTATCCGATGTACACAGGATGTACACGCATGTACACACCTTGATGTATTTTGGACACAAAACAGCACGCAAATCCGGCAACCTCCGGGTTTACATGCTGTGGAACGGATTCGGTTTTCTCAAAGGGCATTTGCCCATGCTTCCAGCGCCTGCTTACTGGAGTACGGAGAGAGCACCCTGCCTTCCTTCAGCAATGCGCCGGGACAGGATGGAGCCAGTTCCTGGTTGGTCTTGCCCATACCGCTTCCGCCGGATGTGGCAAAGGGAATGATGGTTTTCCCCGTCCAGTCATACTGCTCCAGGAAGGTGTTGATGATGTTCGGTGCCACATACCACCAGATTGGGAAGCCGACAAATATCGTGTCATACGCCTCCGGATGCTCCAGCTTGTTTGCAATGGCGGGTCTGCATGCTTTGTTGTGACACTCCACGCTGCTGCGGCTTTGCTGATCCATCCAGTTCAGATCCGCCTTTGTATAAGGGGTTTCCGGCTGGATCTGATGCAGATCCGCTCCAATGGCGGATGCCAGCTGCTCCGCCAGTTTTGCGGTAACGCCGCTGGCGCTGAAATATGCGACCAATGCTTTTTTCATGGTTATCCCTCCGTGTTCTCTATGCTGTTGTATTGTACGTCCTCCACCGGCTCCAGCCACTGATTAGAGCAGTTCTCGCCGGGCGCTTCGATTGCCAGGTGGGAGAACCAACTGTCCGGTGCGGCACCGTGCCAATGCTTGACGCCTGCCGGGATATTGATACAGTCGCCGGGCTGCATCATGATCGCAGGCTTGCCCCATTCCTGGTAATAGCCACGTCCTCCTACACACAGCAGGATCTGACCGCCGCCTTTGTCTGCCCGATGGATGTGCCAGTTGTTTCTGCATCCAGGCTCAAAGGTTACGTTGAAGATTCCCACTTGCGCAGTGGAGATCGGTGCCAGATAGCTTTTGCCGCTGAAATATTGGGCAAAGCCGTCGTTGGGTGCGCCGATGGGGAACAGCATGGAGGCAGCGTGGGCAGCCATGCCCTGTTCTGCCGGAGCTTCCTCCGCCCATACCTCCTTCGCAAGCCGCAGCACTGCCCAGCCTTTCGGCCAGCCCACATAAAATGCCGTATGGGTGATGATAGCGGCAGCTTCTTCCTTTGTGACGCCGTTTGCTTTGGCGTTCTGTAAGTGATACACCAAAGAGGAATCCGTGATGCCGGATGCCATGAGGGCAACGAAGGTGATGATGCATCTGGTTTTCAAATCCATGTGGGGATCGTTCCAGTTTTCCCCGAACAGGATATCGTCGTTATAATGGGCAAAGCTCGGCGCAAATGTGCCCAGCTGGTCTCTGCCGGCTGTTTGTGTGATGTTCTGCATATGCATCCTCCATTCTCTGCATCTGTCAGGTTTTGCTTTTCTGACACCTATTATACGCTCCCGTTCCGTAATTGTCCAATACTTGTTTTGCATGCTCTGATATGCTTGAAAAGCATTTCTGAATGTGGTATACTGGTTTCGGGAGGTGCGGAATGGAAATCAGAGTACTGCGCTATTTTCTCACAGTTGCCCGGGAGGAGAACATCACCAAAGCGGCGGAAAAGCTGCACATTACCCAGCCCACCCTGTCCAGGCAGCTGCGGCAGCTGGAAGAAGAACTGGGAAAAAACCTGCTGGAACGGGGAAATTACAACGTCAAGCTGACGGAGGATGGCATGCTGCTGCGAAAGCGTGCGGAGGAGATCCTGGATCTGGTAAAGAAAACGGAAACGGAGCTGGCAGGGGACAATGAGGAGATCACCGGCGATGTGTATGTGGGTGCCGGAGAAACGGACGCTGTCCGGATCATTGCCCGGATCGTCCAGAAGATCCGTCAGGCGCATCCGGGCATCATCTTTCACAATATCAGTGGGGATTCCGTTGACGTGATCGATAAGCTGAATAAGGGGCTGATCGATTTTGGCGTTTTGTTTGAACCGGCGGATATTTCCGGCTTTGCCCATATCAAATTTCCGGTGTATGATACTTGGGGGGTGCTGATGCGCAGGGACAGCGACCTTGCTCCACAGCCCTATATTACCGCCGACATGCTGGCGGATCGTCCCTTGATCGTGTCCCGGCAGCGGGAGGATCTGGAGGGCTTGTCTGAATGGCTGGGACTGCCGAAGGAACGGATCCGGATCTCGGCGACCTCCAATCTGATCTTTAATGGCTCTCTGCTGGTGGATGAGGGCATGGGTTATGCCATCACGCTGGATAAGCTCATCAACTGTTCGGGGGAAAGCAATCTGTGTTTCCGCCCCTTTTATCCTTTGAAGCCGGCGCAGATGTATCTGGTCTGGAAAAAGTACCAGGTCTTTTCTAAAGCAGCGGAGCGCTTTCTGGAGGATTTCAAACGGGAAACCATCCAATAAACAGCAAAGGCACCCGTGCTCCACGCAAAGGTGCCTTTCGTATGCTGAATTATTCTGCCAGCAGCTTTTCCACGCTTGCCAGCTTGACGCAGATGCAGAACAGCTCCATTGCCTTTGTCAGCTCTGCAACGCTGGGGTAGGTGGGAGCGATCCGGATGTTCCGATCCTCCGGATCCTTGCCGTAGGGGTAGGTTGCGCCGGCGCCGGTCAGAGTGACCCCTGCCTCCTTGCAAAGCTGTACGATCCGCTTTGCGCAGCCGGGCATGGAATTGAAGGAGATGAAGTAGCCCCCCTTTGGCTCCGTCCAGTCAGCGATCCCCAGTGGACGGATGTCAGCGTTCAGCTTGTTGATGACTGCCTCGAACTTGGGGCGGATGATGAGCCGGTGCTTTTCCATATGCGCCCGCAGACCTGCTGCATCATGGAAGAACCGGACATGCCGCAGCTGGTTGATCTTGTCATAACCGATGGTACGGATGGACATGGTTTTTTTCAGGTCGCTCATGTTCTCCTCGCTGCCGGCGATCATAGAAATGCCGGAGCCGGGAAAGCTGACCTTTGAGGTGGATGCGAAGATGTAGGGCAGATTGGGATTGCCTGCTTCCTTGCATGCGTCCATCAGATTCAGCACCTGCGGCGGATTTTCCACCAGATGGTGGATGCAGTAGGCATTATCCCAGAAGATCCGGAAGTCCGGCGCCTTTGGCTTGAGGTTTGCAAACCGGCGTACTACCTGGTCACTGTAGCAGCAGCCTGTGGGGTTTGCATACTGGGGCACGCACCAGATGCCCTTGATAGAACTGTCGGCGGAAACAAGCTTTTCTACCAGGTCCATATCCGGGCCGTCCTCCTTCAGAGGCACGTTGATCATTTCAATGCCGAACCATTCACAGATGGAGAAATGCCGGTCATAGCCGGGAACCGGGCAGAGGAACTTTACGTCCTTCTGCTGACACCAGGGGGTATTCCCCAGAATGCCGTGTGTATAAGCGGCAGCCACCGTGTCGAACATCACGTTCAGACTGGAATTGCCGCAGATGATGATTTCCTTGTCGGAAACGCCCAGAATGTCGGCGAACATACGTTTAGCTTCCGGGATGCCGTCGATCAGACCGTAGTTGCGGCAGTCGAAGCCGTTTTCAGTCTGGAGCAGATCCTTAGAAGTCAGCACATCCATCATAGGCATGGACAGATCCAGCTGTTCCGGTGCCGGCTTGCCTCTGGACATATCGAGCTTGAGGTTCTGTGCTTTGAAATCCTGATATTCTGCTTCGTATTCCTGCTTGCAAGCAGCCAATTCCGCTTTTGTACATGCTGTTAACGCTTTCATTGGATGACCTCCGGTTTTCTGATTGAATTCTGGGCGCATTCCCAGTAACCTTTGTATATTATAGCATAGTGACAGAAAAATAACAAGTAGGATTTTGACGAAAAGGGCAATTCCACACTGCGATTATTTGTGAATTGTGTCAGCATACCGAGAACAAGTGTCTTTTTAGGAAGAACAATGTCTTTTTTCTGTGCGCCTTTTCACACTTTTCCCGGCGGGGCATATTCTAAGAAAAAAGCGGGTAATACCCGAAGGGGAGGAACGAGAATGGAAGGCGTTTTTATTACCGGTGTGCTCTTGCTTTGCGTGATGCTGACACTGCTGACAGTGAACGAGTTGACCCATGTGCTGTGCAAGGATCGGGAGTGCAGCGGGGCAGGGCTTGTGACCATCATCCCTCTGCGGAAGGGGGACGCCCGTGCGCAGGTGCGGATCCGGCGGCTGATCTCCCAGCTCCGGTGGACGGATGAGGCACTGGTGGGAACGATCCTGCTGTTGGATGTAGATGCGGATCAAGCCCTTCTGGAGCACTGTACACAGCTTTGTGAAAGCTATGATTTCATGCGGCTGGTGAAGCTGGAACAGGCGGACGGGATGCTCCGTGAGCTGCTTACATAGCCCGATGTTCCGGCAAAAAAATGCCCGCAGTGTGTGCTGCGGGCAATGTTTATGCTTCTGCCTTCTTGCGCTTCTGCACCTTGATGACCTTCATACGGGCAAATTCCTCCCGGTCCTTTTCCTCCAGGTTGTCCGTAATGAACTTCACGATGCCCTCATAACGGGGAATGAGAATGTTCCGCAAGGCATTGGCACGGCGCTGGGTCTTTTTGATGGCTGTGGCGAGCCGGTAGATGCTGTTTTCCACCTCTGCCAGAACGGTGGTGGTCTGTACCACCTTCCGGAAGGAAACGTAGGCGTGATCCAACTGGGAATTGGTGTTGAGAAATCCGTAGGGCACCAGGCTCTTGTCCTGGCTCTCCTCCAGAGTCAGCTGAGGCAGCTCCACACCCATAACGCTGTGGGATACCAGGCTGATGCCGTTTTCGATGGGCACTGCTTCGGCGATCTGGTCAATGACCCCCAGTGTGATATTGGCTTCCTGCAGGGCAGCATAGGCGGTTTTATAGGTATCCTCGATCTCACCACGCAGGGATTTTGCCTTTTCGATCAAAGACATCATTTCCCGAATGAGAATGTTGCGCTTACGATCCATCAGATCATACCCCAGCCGGCACAATCCCAGTGTTTTTTTCGCATTGATCAGATTGCCCTTTGTGGGAAAAACCTGTTCAGCCATACGCTCTCACTCCTTGTCAGCGTGTAAATCTCTTTGCATTTTCCGGATTGTACTTTTCCTTCAACAGGGCTTCGTCCACACGATCCAGCTCGCTCATGGGCAGGACGGACAGTAAATCCCATCCCAGATCCAGTGTTTCCTCAATGGTTCTGTTTTCGTCAAAGCCCTGATTGATGAAGTACTTCTCAAAGTATACGCCGAACTCCATGTACTTCTTGTCCGTGTCAGAAAGCTCTTCCTCGCCGATAACGGAAGCCAGAGACCGTGCCTCCTGCACCTTTGCATAGGAAGCGAACAGTTGGTTGGACACTGCCGCATGGTCGCTTCTGGTGAAGCCCTCACCGATGCCGTCCTTCATCAAACGGGACAGGGAAGGCAGCACGGAGATCGGCGGATAAATACCGGTCTGATCCAGGTTCCGATCCAGTACAATCTGTCCCTCCGTGATGTATCCGGTCAGATCCGGCACCGGGTGGGTGATATCGTCGTTGGGCATGGTCAGAATCGGGATCTGGGTTACGCTGCCCTTTGCCCCGTTGACAATGCCTGCCCGCTCATACAGGGAAGCCAGGTCGGAGTACAGATAGCCCGGATAGCCCTTTCTGCCTGGAATCTCACCCTTTGAGGAGGAAAACTCCCGGAGCGCCTCTGCATAGGAGGTCATATCCGTCAGAATAACCAGAATGTGCATATTCTTTTCATATGCCAGATACTCCGCAACGGTCAGTGCACAGCGGGGCGTCAGGATACGCTCAATGATGGGGTCGTTGGACAGGTTCAGGAACATGGCTACATTCTGAAGCACACCGCTGTCCTCAAAGCTCTTGCGGAAGTAATCCGCCACGTCGTTTTTGACACCCATGGCAGCGAATACAACGGCAAATTTCTCTCCGCTGTCCTCTGCGATCTGGGCTTGCCGCACGATCTGCACTGCCAGCTTGTTGTGGGACAAGCCGGAACCGGAAAAGATGGGCAGCTTCTGTCCACGAATCAAGGTCATCAGGCAGTCGATGGAGGAAATGCCCGTGCGAATGTAGTTTCTCGGATAGGTTCTGGCAACCGGGTTCAGCGGCTTGCCGTTGATGTCCGCAAACTTTTCCGGGAAAATATCTCCCAGTCCGTCAATGGGCTTGCCTGCGCCGTTGAACACTCTGCCCAATACTTCCTCAGACAGTGGCATTTCCATAGGCCGTCCCAGAAATTTTGTTTTGGTATTCTTCAGAGAAAGCCCCTTTGTGCCCTCGAACACCTGGAGCACTGCCTTGTCGCCGGAAATTTCTACCACACGACCCAGACGCTCCGTGCCGTCCTCCAGATGCAGCTCCGCAACCTCGTCATAGCTGATGCCGCTGACCTGATCCAGGACAACCAGCGGTCCGTTGATCTCATTCAATCCAAGATATTGCAGACTCATGCGATTTGTCCCTCCTCCCGTGCGGCGCTCAGCTTCTCGAACGCTGCGTCAATGTCTTTCTTGTAAACCGCAAACAGCTCCGGCTGATCGTTGGGAATGTCGTACTTGACCTTGATGACCTTCTCAAACAGACCGGTCTGCACCACTTCACTCAGGGGAACTCCTTGGGAAACCTGTGCCTGTGCCCCGTGATACAGGTGCAGGATCAGACCCATCATCAGAAACTGCTTTTTCAGAGGCACATAGGTATCATCCTTGTGGTATGCGTTTTGCTGTAGGAATCCTACACGGATGACCCGGGCAATTTCAATGATCAGTTTCTGATCGTCCGGCAGCACATCGGAGCCGATCAGCTTGACGATATCCATCAGCTTGTTTTCTTCGATCAGCAGATTGGAGATCTCCTGCCGGAAGGTCAGGAAGTCCGGATCCACCTGCTGGGTGTAGAAATCCGCCAGATCCGGCACATATTCGCTGTAGCTGGTGTTCCAGTTGATGGCAGGATAGTGCCTTGCGTAGGCAAGCGCCTTGTCCAGCGCCCAGAAGCAGCGGACGAACCGCTTGGTGTTCTGTGTTACCGGCTCGGAGAAGTCGGAACCCTGAGGGGATACAGCACCGATGATGGTGACGCTGCCCTCTCTGCCGTTCAGGGTCTCTACATAGCTTGCACGCTCATAGAACTCGGACAGACGGGAGGGGAGATATGCAGGGAAGCCTTCCTCCGCCGGCATTTCCTCCAGACGACCGGAAATTTCCCGGAGCGCCTCCGCCCAACGGGAGGTGGAATCCGCCATGATGGCGATGTGATAGCCCATATCCCGGTAGTATTCCGCCAGCGTGATGCCGGTATAGATGGAAGCCTCACGGGCGGCAACCGGCATGTTGGAGGTGTTGGCGATCAGCACGGTTCTGTCCGTCAGGGGACGGTTGGTCTTAGGGTCGATCAGTTCGGAGAATTCATCCAGAACCTGCGTCATTTCGTTGCCCCGCTCACCACAGCCGATGTATACGATGATGTCCGCATCGCACCACTTTGCCAGCTGATGCTGGGTCATGGTCTTGCCGGTACCAAATCCGCCCGGAATGGCAGCGGTGCCGCCCTTTGCAATGGGCACAATGGTGTCGATGACACGCTGACCGGTGATCAAAGGCCGGGAAATCGGCTTTCTGTCCGCAATGGGGCGGGATTGCCGGATGGGCCATTTCTGGCACAGGGTCAGTTCTTCCAGATTGCCCTTTGCATTCTTCAGCTTGCATACCACATCGTTGACATGGTAGCTGCCGTTGTCCGCCACCCATACCACTTCGCCGGACAGCAGGGGGGAGACCATGCAGTGATGCTTCACCACAGGGGTCTCCGGACAGGTGGCGTAGACATCGCCCCCCTTGAGCTGATCCCCCACCTTGACGGTCATGGTCACGTCAAAGGTACGGGTTTCGTCCAGCGCCGGAATATTGGTGCCTTCCGCAATGAATGCGCCGGTTTTATCTGCGATCTGCTTGAGGGGACGCTCAATGCCGTCGAAGATGTTGGAGAGGATGCCGGGACCCAGTGTGGCGCACATGGGTGCGCCGGTGGTGTAAACAGGCTCCCCCACCTTCAGACCGGTGGTGACCTCATATACCTGGATGGTGGTGAAGGATTCGGTAATGCCGATGACCTCGCCGATCAGCTTCTTTTCCCCCACATAGACCATTTCCATCATGGAAAAGTCCTTTGTATCCTTGACCTTTACAACAGGGCCGTTTACGGAAAATATCGTATTCAAATTTATCACCTCATGAAACCGAATAGAGAAGCAGTGACAAAAAGCGCCATTGCTTCTCCTGCCCGGTTATTCGCCTAAATGATAGGTTGTGCTGAACGCCTTGCGTTGTTCATCGAAGGCGGTGTCAAGCGTTTTGTCAATGATGCACTTGCTGTCCTTGGCGGTGATGCTCAGTCCGCCCAGCAGGATGGAGTCATCCTCACAGACCTGTGCGCCGGAGGTACCCTTCAGAAGATCCGCATACTGCATGTCAGCCGGAGCCAGGTAAATGACGCTGTTTGCGTCCAGCTTCACATCCCGGATCTGCTTTTGCAGATAAGCCGGGTAGGACGCACCCTGATGAAACTGCACCAGGCGCTGCCGGATGTTCTCAAAGATCTTTTCAACCAGAGCCTCCCGGTGGGAAAGCAGGGAGCAGTGATGCTCCTGCTCAGCCTGTGCGATCATACGCTTGTACTGGGCTTCTGTTTCCTTGACTGCCTTCTGGATCCGGTCATAGGAAGCCTTCAGCGCTGCATCCTTTGCAGTTGACTTGATTTCTTCGCCCTGCTGCTGCGCCTCCTGGATCATATCAGAAATCTGTGCATCCACCTCTCCGTCTACTGAATTGACAAAGCGGTCGAGCTTTTCCTGTTGAAATTGTTCCATTTGTATCCCGTCCTTTCGGTGAACTCAGTCGCCCTAAATGGTCACGCCGATGGCGTCGGACACATACCGGGAGATGGTCTGTGTGATCTGGGATGTGCCGTGCCGGTCGGGGATCTCCACGATCAGCGGGGTCTTGCGGTTGAGCTTGATGTCGTACACAAAGGAATCGCACAGCCGCACCAGCTTTTCCGTCATCAGGATCACCCCGATGCTCCGGTTCGCAAGGGCATTGCGCAAGGCATTGCGCACCTCTTCTTCCTCATGTACCACCACACCGTCGATCCCGGCAAGGCGCATTCCCATGCGGGTGTCAATGTTGTCACTGATTACATAAAACTGCATATGCTTGCGGCAGCCCGGCTGCGGCCGCCTCCTTTCTGAATCCGGGAATCAAAGAGAGTTCAGGATAATGAAGGAGATCAGGAAGCCGTACAGTGCAACACCTTCACCCAGTGCTACAAAGATCAGGGACTTGGAGAAGGACTTGGGCTCTTCTGCAACGGCGCCGATTGCGGCAGGCGCTGCGCTGCCTACTGCGATACCACAGCCGATGGAACCAAGACCGGTGGACAGTGCTGCTGCGATGTAGCCCAGCCCTGCGCTGCTGTTTACTGCGTTTTCAGCAGTTTCTACTGCGTCTGCGCTGATGAAGCCGCCCACCGGCAGGATGATTGCCAGAGCCAGTACTGCGAAGAATCCGCAGAGATTAAAGAGAAACGCACGCTTAGCGATCTTGCCGCCCTTACGGTTTCTGATGATGGCGATGACCGGAACGGTCAGCAGGATAACGGCCAGCAGGGGGAAAAGCAGAAGTTCAAAGATGTTCATAATGATAACCTCCAAAACAAATTATTCCACAATGGGATCGTAACTGATGGATACAGGCGTAAACGCCTTGCCGTCGCTCTCGGTATAGAACCGGGAGAAGATTTCGTAAAATTCCAGACGCAGAACCTGGATGGCTGCCAGAACGCCCTCCATGCCGATGACAAACAGGTTGCCAAGCACGATGATAATGGGGGACGCACCGGCGGATGCGGTCTTGGACAGCATCATCACAACGGACATCATGCCGGCGTGGGAAAAGACGAAGCCACCGATTCTGACGAAGGAAAGGGTGTTGGTTGCGTAGCTGAGCAGGAACTCGAATACCTCGAAGAAGTTGGAGGCGATAAAGTCACCGACGCTTTCAACGTGGTATTTCTTATGCTCCATCAGACAGCCCAGAGGCTCCCGGAAGAACATAATCACGATGGGCAGCACCAGGAACAGGAGAATGTACCAGGGCTTTACCAGGTTGATCTTCAGGAACATGGTGCCCACCAGCATGAACAGGATGGCGCCGAAGAAGATCAGACCAAATAGTCCGTTGTTGCCGAACAGCGCTTCTGTGTAATCCTTTTTCTTCAGGTTGAGGATTGTGTTGATGACGATGGAAATCAGAATCAGCACCACGCCGATGCCGATGGCACCGAACAGGATCAGGTTGATGTTTTCCATGACCTCGATTGGTTTATGGGCAAGACCGATGGCGTGGTACAAAGGATCCAGCGCATGCTCAAAGCCGAAGACCGAACCGAAGATCAGTCCGAAGAAGGCGCTGGAAAGACCGATGCGGGCAAGAATGGCACCTAGCTGGTTCTTGGTCTTTTTGTAGAACAGGAAGCCGAACAGGGAAACCACCAGACCATGTCCCAGATCCCCGAACATGATGCCGAACAGGATGGTGTAGGTGATGGCAACCAGTCCGGTGGGGTTAAAGCCGTTGTATTTGGGCAGTCCGTACATTTCCACGAACATGGAAAAGGGTCGGGTGAAGAAGTTGTTCTTGAGCTTGACCGGCGTTTCAATGTGGGAGGCGGTTTCCGGTGGCTTGCAGATGATGGACACATCCGGAATATCTGCAAACAGCTTTTTGAACCGATCCTGTTCCTTTGCGGGAATGAATCCCACCAGGTAGAACTTATCCCGGTAAACGGAAGCAAAACTCCGCAGCTTGAATTTTTCGTACAGGAACTTGACCTTGCAGAATACAGCGTTGATCTTTTCGGATTCCCGTGCCAGAAGCTCCTGCTGTGCCTTGTGGGCTTCATACAGTTCTGTCTGGGCGCTTTCCAGATCCGCCTTCAGGTCATTGGTAGCCTGCTCCGGCGTACCGGTTACAAAATCCGGCATCCATATTCGTTCAAAGAACAGGGAACGCATGATCTCATCGGTTTCCGTAATGCTGTCCTTTGGCGCAAAGTAGAAGCCCCATCGGTACTCCCCATCGTCGTCATAGGGCAGGAACAGGAAGGTTTTTTCCTGGTAGTAGCTGAGCTTCAGATAGCTGTCGGAAGGCAGCTTGCCGAACCGGATGGCGATATGAGAGCACTGGAACAGCTTTTGCAGATCCACGTTCATGCCCTGCAAATGCTCCAGCTGCTTGAGCGCCTGTGTCCGTTCTGCGATGTAATCCGTATACTGGGCAATCTGTGCGGAAAATGCGGAGCATCGCATGTGCATATCCGCAATATAGTCTTTCATCTCCTGATCGGTCATGCCTGCTGCGGGAGCAGTGTCCGCTTCGTGCAGCTTGTAGCCGTCCAGATCGATGGAAATGATTTGCTTGAGCAGATCCTTGTAGGGGTTTTGCTCATGTAGATTGACAAAGCCGGCGGCACCGGATTCCTCAGCAATCTGACTGGACTGTTCGATGTGGAACACACCGCTGCGGATACATTGTATCAGCGTATCGTCCAGATATTTGAGCAGTCCCACAATGTTGACCAGCTCCATTTTTTCGATTGACGACATTTGTACACCCCTTTCTGTTCGTCATCTTACTGGATCACAAGGAGATTTTCAATATAGGAAATATCCTTCTGATACCGGATGCCTTCAATAATGGTGATAATATTGGTCACCTCAGTTTCCAGCAGGTACATCATGGAGTACAGGCTCACCGCCACATCCTCCGCCAGCACCAGAGAGCGCCGTGCCAGATTGCACCGGAGCTTTGTCAGCTCATGCTCGAAATGTACGCTGTCCGTGCATTTGTCAAGCTCTTCAATCTGCTTGCCGTAGATCGTATCCCCCAGCACCCGGAGAAACTCCTCCGTACTGGGTGCGGCGTACAGCTCCTGCAACTTGGTTTTGGACAGTCGCCCGGAGAAGGGAAGCATGGCTTCATTCAGTTCGTCCGCAGTGGCGTGGAAGTCGCATTTCATCCGGTAGGCGTTGATGATATTGATCAGATCCGTCTGCATTTCGATCTGCTGGGTCAGCGCTTTCCGTGCTGTGCCCTTGAATTCTTTGGTTGCCAGATTCAGCAGCCAGCGCATGTAATAGGTACGCAGCTGCAATTCGCACTTGCTGTAGTCCGCCAGCCCATCCTGCCGGACGGACACATCCTTCAGAACCTGGTAATAGGGGGTATTGCGAATCACAGCCAGGATCTCCGAAAAGCTGGTGGCTTTGCCAAGATCCAGCACCGGGAAGGAGGCGTATTTCACCAGGTACGCAGGCAGGGAAGAGATAAAGGACTGCATGGAGCCGGCGTTCATACACATGATGCCATGCAGCAGGGACTTGATCTCGTATTCTACAATGCGAAACCGGTAGAAGGGCTTGCGATCCAGCTGCTGAAACTTGCAGAATTCCAGATACCGTTCAAACAGATTCCGCCGCAGGATCATTTCCAGGTAGCCTCTGTGAATGGTAGAAGCGTCGATGTTGGACAGCGCCTCGCTGTACTTTGTATTGCCCTTTAAATACTCCGTCGCTTCCACAACGGATTTTTTGGACAGCAACTCCTCGTAGTCCGCCTGCTTCAGGCGTTTGCCGTACTGTGTCCTGATTTTGGTGATTGTCGCATAATGTGCGTTTTTATCAAGCGCAGACAAGGCTATTCACCTACAATTCTATTAAAAATCTCAGTTTCGATCTGTTCGTGCCGCTCCTCAAAGCTTTTGTTCAGCGCCATCACAGCCGCATCAAACTTTTCGCTCAGCTCCTGGCTGATACGCCGGTACTCGCCTTCGTGGTAAAGCTCCACTTGGGAGATCCGGTTGTCCGCCCGCTTTTCCAGCTCCTGCTGCTGCTGCTGCGCCTCTGCCCGTGCATCCGCAAGGAGCTGTTGCTGCTGCTGTTTGGACTGGGCAAGCTTTTCGTTCGCCTCCCGATCGATCTCGATGATTCTTGTTACAATGTTTTCCATACTGATTCCTCCGTTTACTGCCTGTGCATGCAGCCCTGCATGTAGGCATGCATTGCTTTTTGCATGACAGAGAGGTTGATCTTTTTCAACTTATTATTATATACCTGTCATAGAAAAAGTCAATGTTTTTCTACAAAATCACCAAAATGCACACAGTTTTGCTCCAAATCTATCGGTTTCTCGTACAATGTAGCTTAGAATCCTGTATACTGGCTTGTGCTTGCGGCATTGTGCAAGTGATGTGGATGTTTTGTAACGGATATATTATAATGCATGTGCGGATACATGTAAAATGTATCATACATATGCCGCTGATATCATTCTGATATGGCTTCTGCGTTCGGATGCAACATTGACAGCGTTTTTTGGCTATGATAAAATAATATGGACAGCGTAACCCGAGCCATGCCGAACGCAATGCTCCGGGGTATCGCAAGGAACAAGGGAGGCAATGAATATGAATAAAAAAGAAGTGGGAGAGATCCGAAAGAATTTTACGGACGCCAGCGGTTTTATGGTCATGCACCGGATGCTGACCGCATACATAGACCCGGAAAAGAATGTGCGCTGCCGACAGGTGCAGTCCTGTATCACCATGCCGGAGGACAGCCGTGCTGTATGGAAGGATACCCTGCGGCGGGTGCTCAGCCCCAGTGTGGGCAAGGCGCTGACGGAGTATGCATTTCCCAATGAGCAGTATGCACAGGGGGGGACTCAGCAGATGCTGTATCAGCTGCTGCAGACCAAGCTGGAGGCGGAGGAGCCGATTGACGCCTTTCTGACCCATTTGTCCGAAAAGATCCAGTATGCATCTGCTTTTGCCTTTACCTGTGCTTACTGCACCTATACAATCCGTACAAAGGACAAAAATGATGAATACAACGAAACTGCCGATGAGGAATACAGCTTCCTGCTTGCCGGATTCTGTCCGGCTAATACGGGGGATGACGGTTTTATATACAGCGAATTTGACAATGCGCTGGTGAAGAAGGAGAATACGGAGCTGATCGTCAGCAAGGCACCCTCCGATGGGTTCCTGTTCCCGGTGTTCAGTGACCGTTCTCCGGATATCAACCACATGATGTATTATTCCCAGAAGCCCAACAAGCCCAACCTGTCCATTGTGGAGGATGTGCTGGGCTGTCAGTTCCTCATGTGTCCCAAGGAGGAGAAGGCAGAGTTCCAGACCATTCTGCGGACAGTTGCCGGAGATGATCTGAACTATATGATGATCACCAGCGTCAACGAACGGCTGGCGGAGGTGGCAGCGGATCACAAAACAGAAACAGAAGTGCCTACTCTGGACAGCAGCAAGCTGAAGGATCTGCTGTATGACGTTGGGGTCAGCCGGGAGAAGCTGGACGTGGTGGAGACCGTCTATCAGAAAACCGTAGGGGATGCACCTCTGACCGTATCCAATCTGATCGAAACAAAGACCGTTGTTTCCACTCCGGAGATCACGGTGCATATCAAGCCCGGCGCAACAGATAAGGTGCGCACCAGTGTGATCGGGGGGCGGCACTGTCTGCTGATCGATCTGGACGATCCCTGCGTGGAGATCAACGGACTGACGGCAAAGCTGTATCAGCCGGCAGCGTCGGAGGAATAGAATTTCATAAAAAATAATGATTTACTGCCCTTGACAAAACAGTTTTAACAGTGTATAATGAAATTAAATTATAAAACAGGAATGGCGGTAATACAATCATGAGTGGAATCTGGAAAGAAAAACCGGATAAAATTCCTCCTCCGAACCCCATAGATCCCTGCCTGCTGCAGCGAGCCAAGCCGGAAGCCGAATGCAGACATTACGTATCCGGCAGATGCTATTCTCCCTTTGCAGATTCCCGAGCATGTCGTTGCCGGGGCGCAAGGGACTGCGAAAATTTTGAATGGCGCCGGGGATAAGTCCGGCTGTCCCGTAGTTGTTACAGCTGCGGGACTTTTTTGTGACAGAAAGCTGAAATTTTGTTTTTTTCAGATTCTCCACTAGCTATTTTCAGAGAATCGTGCTATAATAAACCTATATGTTCATATAAAGGAGGACTAGCATGCCTGTTTCTTATCTCAGAGAATCCCTGGCAGATGGAATTGCATATACATCCATTGTGGATGAGAAATTCAAAACCAATCTGATCCGGATTCGCCTGATTACACCCTTGCGGATGGAAACGGTGTCCGATCATGCGGTTGCACTTGGGGTGATCGGCGTCTCCAACCGGGAGTATCCGGATCTGTCCGCTCTGACTGCCCGGCTCAATGAGCTGTACGGTGCAAATATCGGCGTAGACATTGCAAGACGGGGGGATCTGCAAATTCTCTCCGTTTCCGTCAGCGCCATTGACAACCGATTCGCTCTGGAAGGGGAGGATATTACCGGAGAAGCAGTTCGGATCCTGCTGAACTGCGTATTTGACCCGAACCTGGAAGGGAATGCCTTCGGTGAGGAGGTCTTCCGCTCCAGGAAGAAGGAACTGCTGGATGCAGTAGAAGCGGAGATCAACAACAAGCGGGGCTATGCGCTGCTTCAGGCGCAGAAAACCGTGTATGCCGGTGAACCCGCCATGCTCTCCTCTTATGGCACCCGGGAAACAGCGGAGGCTGTGACTGCCGAAACCGCCTATGCCGCATACAAAAGGCTGCTGGAAACGGCGCAGATCGAGATCTATTCCGTCAGTGCAGCGCCTCTGCCCCAGGTCAAAGAGCAGATCCGGACAGCATTTGCCGCCATTGACCGGCATCCGGAGCAGATTGCTTATACGGCGGCAAGCCCCCTGAAGCCGGAGCCGAAAACCGTGATCGATCCGATGGATGTGGGACAGTCCAAGCTGGTCATGGGCTTCAAGACCGATGTGGAGGATATCCACCTGATGCGGCTGCTGAACGCCATGTTCGGCGGCACCGTGTCCTCCAAGCTGTTTCTGAACGTGCGGGAAAAGCTGAGCCTTTGCTACTACTGCGCCAGCAATTATATCGATTCCAAGCGCACCATGCTGGTGGATTCCGGCGTAGAGCTTGCCAATTACGAGACCACCCGGGATGAGATTCTGCGGCAGCTGGACGCTCTGCGCTCCGGTGACTTTACCGATGAGGAAATGGACAGCGCTTTGCTGAGTCTGGTCAATTCCGTTCGGGGCACGGGGGATACTCCTTCCGGCTGGGTGGGTTGGTATTTCTACCTGCTTTGCAGCGGTCTGGATCGGACGCCCCAGCAGGAGTCGGAGTATTACCGCAGTATGTTTGCGGATCGGCAGAAGCTGCGGCAGCGGCTGATGGATGCGGCAAAGTCGTTGCAGCTGGATACTGTATATCTGATGCAGCAACGGGAAGGGGAGTAAATATGCAAAAAGAGATCATTTCCAATCCCCGAACCGGGGATCAGTATCTGCTGGTACACCACCCATCCGGGCTGGATATTCTGATTTGCGAGATGGATGGCTTCAGCACCACTGAAGCGCTGTTTGCCACAAAGTACGGCTCCATCAACACCCGGTTCCGTACTGCACAGGATCCGGATATCTGTGTGGTGCCGGAGGGTATCGCCCATTTTCTGGAACACAAGCTGTTTGAAAACGAGGACTGCGATGCCTTTGCCCTGTATGCGAAAACCGGTGCCGATGCCAATGCCTACACGGACTTTGACAAGACCTGTTATCTGTTCAGCTGCTCAGATCACTACCAGGAATCCCTGGGTATCCTGTTGTCCTTTGTACAGGAGCCTTACTTTACCCAGGCAAGCGTGGACAAGGAACAGGGCATTATCGGTCAGGAGATCCGCATGATCGAGGATGATCCCTCCTGGAGAGTGCTGTTCAATCTGCTGAAGGCCATGTATCACAATCATCCGGTGCGGATCGACATCGGCGGCACGGTGGAAAGCATCGCAAAGATCGATGCGGATCTACTATATCGCTGCTACAACACCTTCTACAATCTGCATAATATGGTGCTGGTGGTTGCCGGCAACGTGAAAGCGGATGAGGTGCTGAAGATTGCAGACGAAAAGCTCAAGCCCTGCAAGGATCTGTCCCTGGAAACCTTCTTCCCGGAGGAGCCTGCGGATGTGGTGAAGCATGAGGTCACGGATCATGCGGCAGTGGGGCTGCCCCTGTTCCAGATCGGCTTCAAGTCCCAGCCGGCATCCGGCATTGACCTGGTGCGTGCGGAGCTGGAGTGCTATGTTGCCATCAGCGTGCTGGCGGATCCGGCGTCCCCCCTGTACCGGAGCATGCTGGAGGAGCAGCTGATCAACTCGGCTTTCTCCTTTGAAGTATTCACCGGAGACGGCTACTTTGCAAACCTGTTCGGGGGCGAATCTGCGGATCCCTACACGGTGCGGGATCGGATCCTGGCGGAAATTGCCCGCTGCAAGCGGGAGGGGCTGGATCGGGCGCATTTTGAAAGCGTCAAGAAAGCCTGCTACGGATCCATGCTCCGGGAATCCAACAACGTGGGGGCAACGGCTACCAACCTGATGAACGCACACCTTGCCGGCGTCAAGCCCTATGACAGCCTGCAGATTCTGGCTGATATGACTTACGAGCAGGTGCAGCAGGCACTTTGCACCCGATTTGATCCGGAGCGGGTAGTACTCTCAGTTGTGGAAAAGGAGTAAGGACAATGACAGAACTCGGCGATCTTGGTTATTATGAAATTGTATTTCCCAAACTCGGTATTGACATTACGGTGAAAAGCGTGGCGTTCACGATTTTCGGCATGCAGATCACCTGGTACGGATTGATTATCACCTTTGGCATGCTTCTGGCTATGATCTACGGCTTTTCCCAGATGAAGCGTTACGGTATAGATCCTGACCGTGCCATTGACGCAGTGATCGGCGGCATTGTAGGTGGCATCGTAGGTGCCCGTATCTATTATGTGCTGTTCCATTGGGATAGCTTTGCCGGTGACTGGAAAAGCGTGTTCAACATCCGGGGCGGCGGACTTGCCATTTACGGCGGTGTCATCGGCGCATTACTGGTGGGCGGACTGGTGGCAAAGCTCCGGAAGGTGAAGCTGATGCCGATGCTGGATATTGTTGCAGTGGGCTTTCTGCTGGGACAGGGCATCGGCCGCTGGGGAAACTTCACCAATCACGAAGCCTTCGGCACCAATACGGACAGCATTTTCGGCATGTCCAGCGGCAAGATCCAGGAATGGATCGTGAACAATACCGCCTATGCAGGGAACACCCTCTACGGGAAGGGCATCAACCTGTCCGAGCATTACCCGGTACACCCCTGCTTTTTGTACGAATCCGTCTGGTGCCTGCTGGGCTTCTTCCTGCTGGCATACATTGCCCGGAAGCACCGGAAATTTGACGGACAGATCTTCCTGATGTATGTGGCATGGTATGGCTTTGAGCGGTTCTTTGTAGAGGGACTGCGCACGGACAGCCTGTACATCGGCACCCTGCGAGTATCCCAGGTGCTGGCTGCGGTTTCCTGTGTTACTGCCATCGTACTGCTGATCGTATGCTATTCCCGTGTCAAGCGCATGGGGGCGGATTATCACCTGTACTGCGATACGGCGGAATCCAAGCAGTTGCTTGCGGAGGCTGCCGCCCGGGAGGAGAATGCCCGGAAGAAGCGGGAAGGGGACGTGGAGCTGACGGAAAAGATCCTGGCGGAGGATGAGCCGGAGGATACAGAACCGGAAACAGCGTCTGAAGAACAGACATCGGAAACATCAACGGATAAGGATTGAGGAGGAACGGAACATGGCAAAGATCATTGACGGCAAGGAAGTATCCGCACAGGTCAAGGAGCAGGTCAAGGAGGAAGCAGCCCAGCTGAAGGCTGCAACCGGTCTGCAGGTTGGTCTGGCGGTTGTGATCGTAGGCAATAACCCGGCGTCCCGGGTATATGTGAACAACAAGAAAAAAGCATGCGAGGCGGTTGGCTTCCAGTCCTTTGAGTACGCACTGGATGAGGGTACCACACAGGAGGAGCTGCTGGAACTGGTGGAGGTACTGAACGAGAACCCCCAGGTCAACGGCATTCTGGTGCAGCTGCCCCTGCCCAAGCAGATCGATGAAAAGGCGATCATCAACGCTATCAGCCCGGACAAGGATGTGGACGCATTCCACCCCTCCAACGTGGGCAGAATCATGATCGGCTCCTATGCATTCCTGCCCTGCACACCGGCTGGGGTTATGGAACTGATCGCCAGCACCGGCGTATCCGTCAGCGGCAAGAACTGCGTCGTCATCGGCAGAAGCAACATCGTGGGCAAGCCTATGGCAATGCTGCTGCTGCATCAGAATGGCACTGTGACCATCTGTCACTCCCGGACACAGAATCTGAAGGAGATTTGCGCACAGGCGGATATTCTGGTTGCGGCAGTGGGAAAGGCGAATTTTGTCACCGCAGACATGGTAAAGGAAGGGGCTGTTGTCATTGACGTGGGCATGAACCGACTGGACAACGGCAAGCTGTGCGGCGATGTGGATTTTGCGGCAGTGGAGCCCAAGGCAGGTTACATTACTCCCGTGCCCGGCGGCGTGGGTCCTATGACCATTGCCATGCTGATGCGCAACACGCTGACCGCTGCAAAGCAGCAGAATGGTCTGGCATAACCTGCCCCATACACAAAACGCCCGGAAAGGTTGTATGCCTTCCGGGCGTTTGCTTATTTGAGCTTTTTCTTCTGGATCTCATAGGTGATGGCGGACATCATTTTGTGAGGTACGAACCGGCTTGCGAATACTCCAAGCCGCACGCCCATTCCCGGGATCAGAATCAACTTGCCCTGTAATGCTCCGTCAATGCCGTACCGTGCTACCTTTTTCGGGGAGGCGGGAGGCATACTAAACTGGACACCTGCCCGGTTGTTGAAGTTGGTATCCACCGGCCCGGGGCACAGCAGACTGACGGTCACTTTGCTGTGGGCACGGCGCAGCTCCTCATAAATGGCAAGCGTCAGCCGCACCACATAATTTTTAGAGGCGTAATAGGAGGAGAGCAGGGAACCGGAAAGAAATCCGGCACTGGATGCCACATTCAGGATCCTGCCCCGATTCCGCTTCTTGAAGTCCCGCAAAAACAGCTTGGTGAGAATGTGCAGCGCCCGGATATTTACGTTCAGCATATGCAGCTCGTCCTCCAGGTCGATCTGGTCGAAGGTGCCGAACAGACCGTATCCCGCATTGTTCACCAGCACATCCACCTGCTTATCTTTGCAAAAATCGTATAGCTGAAAGGGTGCCCGATCTTCGCTGAGATCCAAAGCGATGATCTCCACCCCCGTAGGAAGGGCTTTCTGCATCTGTTCCAGATGCTTCTGACTTCTGCCGGTCAGAATCAGATCGTATCCAAGCTGGCTCAGATACACCGCCATTTCTTTGCCGATTCCGGACGTTGCCCCTGTAATCACTGCTCGCATGCAAGTTCCTCCTGTTCTTTTCCTACAGTATACCACAGGGCAAACAGAAAATCCAGTACCGGCAATGAGAAAAAATCATGAAAATTTCGTGGAAATCGAATTTTTTTCGCCAAACCTATGGACAATCGCTGAGAAATATAGTATAATTAACAGGTATTTGATTTCAACGATTGCAGGAGGAATACCATGAACGTTTTGAAAAAATGTACAGCGGCGCTGCTGTCTATGATCATGCTGCTTTCCTTTTTCGGATGCGGTGAGGGAACGGCAAATGTAATGAAGGTGGACGGTATGGAGATCCGTGCCGGCATCTACATCTACTACTCCATTGACGCCTATTTTGATGCTTTGAAGATCCTGGCAGAGTCCGAGAACTTCAACTATGCGTCCTATAAAACCGACAAGGAATTGAAGAAGGCCATCAAGGGCAAAATGGTAGAGGGTCTGCCCATCAAGGAATGGATCCAGAACAAGGCAACTGAGTACTGCCTGCAGTATGTTGCCATTGAAAAGGAATTTGAGCGGCTGAATCTGACGGTCTCTGAGGATACAAAGAGCGAGATCGACACATATTATGCTTCCAGCTGGGCGTATCTGGGGGATTTCTACACCGCAAGCGGCATCGGCGAGCAGACCGTGAAGGATGTACTGCTGTCCGGCGAAAAGCGCACGGCTATTTATAAAGCATATTACGGCGAGGGCGGTTCTGAGGGCGTAACTGATGAATCCCTGCGTACCTACTACAAGGAAAACAATGCCCGTGTGGAGTATGTTAAGATTCCGCTGACCGATGGGGAGGGTAATCTGCTCAAGTCCGACGGCAAGGCAAAGCTGAAGGAAATGGCGGAGCAGTATCTGGACCGGATCAAGGCACAGTCCACCGAAGAGAGCATGCTTCACGAGTTTGACAATGTGATCGACGAGTATAAAGAGTATGCCACCTCTGTTTCCAATGCAGCAGTGACCACTACGGATGAATCCGGGAATCTGATTACCACTGCTACCACCGTCAAGACCACGACCGTGACTACCACAACCGTAACCACCACCGATATTCAGGGTACGGATCAGGATGAGGATGCAGACCGGACAGAGGAAACAACAGTGATTCCTTCCGTGACCACAGCCACCACTGCGCCGGCTACCAGTGGCAGCGGAGATGCTTCCGAAACCACGACCACCACCAAGCCATATCCCAACGAGAGTATCATTGCAAAGATGACCACTGCACCGGAGAGCGAGAAGAAGGATGAGGGGACGACCACTACCACGGAAATCAACTACACTCCCTCTGAAAAGACCTACAACTTTATTTTCAACGATGCAAAGCTGGGGGTTCCGGAGCTGATCGAAGAGGATGAGGCACTGTACATTGTGGTTCGTCTGAACATTGAGGATCGTATGACGGCAGATGATCTTTGGTCCGAATCCAATGTGGAATCAGTTCGTCAGACCATTTACGGGGATGCCTTTGATGCCAAAGTGGAGGAATGGGCAAAGGGATACACGGAGGAGCGTGATTCCGCAGCCTATCGGCGGTATGATCCCCTGGATCTGGATATCATCACCTATTACAATGCGATCATGAAGTCCTACAGCAGCTATTACGGCGGTTAATGAAATCAACGGGGAAGGCTCAGTCCTTCCCCGTTTTTGAAAGGAGTTTTTGAAATGGATGAGAACCAGAAGGCCATCATCAGACGGCAGATGCAGAAAACCGGAGAAGCCCTGACCCGGAATCGGATGCATGTGTATTATGCGGACAGCAAATCGGAGGCACTGGAACAGGTCAAGTCCCTGCTGTATGCAGGGGAGATCGTCGCCAGCGGCGGTTCCATGACCCTGGAGGAATGCGGCGTGATGGATCTGCTCCGCAGCGGCACTTATCAGTTCCTGGATCGTGCCGTCTGTAAGCCGGAGGAGATGCAGACACTGTACCGGAAATGCTTTTCGGCAGACGCATATCTTTGCAGCGCCAATGCGGTGACCGCCAACGGGGAATTATACAATGTGGATGGCAACAGCAATCGGGTAGCTGCTATCAGCTACGGTCCCAGCCGGGTCATTATGGTAGTAGGCTGCAACAAGCTGGTGCCGGATCTGGACGCAGCGATCAAGCGGGTCAAGACCTGTGCGGCTCCGGCAAATGCAGAGCGTCTTTCCTGTCCAACCTACTGTAAGGAATCCGGCAGCTGTATGTCCCTGAATCAGTCCGCTCCTGGCATGACTGACGGATGTCACGGGGACGGCAGGATCTGCTGCAATTACCTGGTGTCCGCTCAGCAGAGAAATCCGGATCGGATGCATGTGATCCTGGTGGCGGAGCCACTTGGGTATTGATTCGTTAAAAAAGAGGAGCTCCTTTCGGAGTTCCTCTTTTCTTTTATGGCTTGATCCCCAATTGATCTGCGTCGGTCAGATGGGCAAGGTAGCGAGCAATGGCGGTCAGATCCGATGCGTCAATGTTGCCATCCAGCACACAGTCCGCATTCTGTAGCCCTGCCTCGCTGACCTTCACTGCATTGTCCTGGGCGATGTACCGTGCCAGCAGCACCGTGTCTGCAATATCTACAATGCCGTCTGCGTTCACATCCCCGTACAGGGAGGTTGTGGTAGCGGTGGTTGTGACCGTTCCGGAGCCTGTGGTGGATGCAGCAGTGGTGGAGGGGGCATCCAGCGGGAAGCTGCGGATATCCGGCAGCTCATCCAGCGTAATGCAATATTCGCTGTTGTAGATCTCGTTCAGCAGATCCACCGGGTTGTTGACCTCTCCGGTCAGGTAGTACCCATACCAGGGGCAGAAATACAGCCAAGCAGCCCGGTCATTTACCAGATTTTCCAATGATGGAATTGCGTCATTCTCAGACATGGCAACCATTTTCTGTCCGTTGGTGCTGGCAACCAGCCCATAGAAGGTGGAGGCGATGGCGCTGGGGTTGGGGATGCCGTCGCTGACATTGTACTTGTCATAGCCAATCAGATCCACCACATCATCCCCCGGGTACCATGCAGCTGAATTGGGGGTGGTGTAGCCCGTCCATTCCCAGATAATATTGTCCAGACCGTACACATTGGTCAGCTGATCGTACAGCAGCCGGTACAGCTTGACGCAGGGCTCCGGGCCTTCAGCGCCCCACCAGAACCATGCGCCCTCTGCCTCGTGGAGGGGACGGAAGATGACGGACACGTCTGCATCCTCCAGCATCTGAAACTTGCTTGCCACTAGTTCAATATCCTTCATGATAATCTCGTGCTCCTTGGTGCCCTCAGTGACAGCTTTAGAGATGCTGAAATCCGTATAGTTTGCATTGGCGGATTCTACATAGAAAGCGTAATTGCCGGTGCTGGAGGGGACGCTCCAGTGCCAGCTGATGGTAGCGATGCCACCGTACTTGTTGGTCCACTCGATGGCACGCTCTGCGGCATAGTCCTGGTAGGAAAGCTCCCCGTTTTCATCCAGGTGATAGGTGAGGAAATCAATGCCCCGGATGGCGGGCTGCTTGCCGGTCTGCTCCTGGATATAGGTGAACTCCGCCTCATTGTCCTTGATGAATCCGGAGGTAGGATCCGCATTGTAATTGTAGTTGTGGGAACCGCACATTTCCTGCTGACCGGAAAGAATGTGGTTGCCGTACACACTGCGCAGGTAAGCGTAGAGCCGCTTCGTGGTGTCGTTGGCGTGAGGATTGGACAGAGAATCCGTGGGAGAAAGCTGAGAAATGCTTTCGTCCGCCTGGGTCAGAGTAAAGCTGTCCAGGTAGGTATAGCCCCAGTAGCCCTTCAGCTCAATGCTGTTGCTGCCCTCCCGCAGGGTGACCAGCGTGGTAATCTCGCTCCACTTCAGATTATAGGGGAAGGTGACTTCTCCTTGATTGGAGCCGTTGATGTTCAGATACTGCACCTTTTTGTTGGTGTCATTGGGCTGCAGATAGCGGATATTCATATTGTACAGCCCGGCTTTTTCCACCTCCACTGTACAGGTAACGGAACTGCCCTTGTCGGTCAGATACACAAAGCCGCTGCCGGTGGGATCCGTACAGTCGTAGGTATCGCCTGCATCGTTGGTGTCTGTCCAGCCTGCATCGTACTGCTTGGCACGGTCGATCACGCCCTGTTCAAACTCGTAGGTGGTCAGTGTGTCGGAGGATACTGCGCCGCCGGGAAAGCTGAGCAGGGTAGTCATTGCCACAGCAGAAGCCAGCAGGACGGACAACTGGCGTTTCTGTTTTCTCATGTCATCACGACTCCTTTGTTTTGAAATTACCATCAGTATAGCATAGAACCGGCGTGATTTCAAGTGAAGGGAAGTATTTTTTTACTTAAATAAAAACCGCACAAAGCCCCAAAAGATGCTCTGTGCGGTATATTTTATTGGTTTATGTTTTACCCTACCGGATCACGCAGTACATGTAAACGGACAGTGCGGAGAATACCGCCGTCAGACAGGGGATCACACAGCGCACGGTCTTTGCGGCAAGGGATTCCAGCTTGCTCTGGTACCGTTCCAGACTGTTATTGTATGCCACAGAGAGACACAGCCCGCCGAAGATGGCAGTGGGCACGATGTAGCGGAAATCCATGGTGCAGCCGAAGGGGTAGTTGATGTTGAAGTTGACGCTGAAGCCATACAGGAACATCCACAGCGCCGGAATGCCAAAGCGCAGCATGGGCTTGGCATGGGTGCAGCATACCACAACGTAGATCATAGCCAGCAGGGAAATCAGGATCAGCGCAAAGTTTACCAGCACCAGCCCGTAGGATACCCAGTCCGGGATGCCGAATTTAAATTCACCGAATACGGAACTTTTTACCAGGTACATAGGATAATTATAGTCATTCCAGGGGCTTGCATACTGATTGGCTTTCAGGTTGGCAAGGTCAAACCACAGGAATCGGGAGGCAATGGAGTGGTCGCCGCAGTAAAGGTCAGAAGTAATGGGAATGGGGTATACATAGTTCAGCGCCTGGTCAAACCGTACCAGATTCCGGATGCAGTACCACATGCCAAGAGGCAGGGAAATGCAGCCGAACACCCCCAGCTTTGCCAGCATGGGCGCTGCTTTCTTCTGCTTGATGGCCTGTACCAGTCGGATCAGCATCAGCACAGCCGTAAAGATTGCAAATACTGCACAGGAGATCTTGGTGGAGATGGCGAGTCCATACACCACTGCCAGTTGAATGGTCACCGGGAAGGTCTGGTTCTTGAACCAGCGGATGGTGAGCAGCAGTGCCAGCATCATAAAGTAGATGGACAGGGAGTCGGGGCCCACGCGCCCTGCCAGCAGGTAAAATTCCGGCAGGAATGCAGTGACTGCCAGTACGATGGGCTGCGCCCGGCGATTCAGGTCCAATTCCTTGCAGATCTTTGGGGTCATCAGCAGTACGGAACAGGATGCAAAGCAGGATACGATCTTTGCCGCATTCACCAGGGCGTGCTCATCAGCGGAAGTACCCAGAATGGCATTGACGATAGAGGAAACAATGGCACTGATTACATAATATACCGGTTGCTGATAGAATTGCCCGTGATTGTCCTGGGGCAGACGGGCGTTGTGTATAATCTGCAAAATGTAGCTGTCGTGTCCGCCGGAAATATCGTGGGGACGGGTGTAAGCGTCCGTGTAGAGCATATAGCCGATGCGCATGACCAATCCGGCAAACAGGATCAGCCGGATCAATTCCTCCGTTTGATCCGTTTTTCGGACACGGCAGTGGAATACCAGCAGACCGATGATAATCAGCACCCCCATCAGTACATTGATGAGATGGGCGGATTCATGCAGGAGAAGGACTTCGTTCAGCTTCAGTCCTTCGGTCAGCAGGTAGCAGAGTATGATTACCGCCGCCAAAATCACGGGGCTGAATGGTTTTAGTTTGGTTTCAATGGTTTGCTTCATGGTTTCTTTCCTATTCTTTTAATTGGATTCGGCATCCTGCCGGATGGAACTGCTGCTTTTGAGGTACTTGGAGTGGCGTTTCTTGCGCTTTTCTGCATACATGATTGTATCCGCCAAGGTGACCATTGCAAAAAGGGATTTATCCGGCGTGGGCACGGCAATGTGGTAACCGCTGCTGGCATGCAGGGCAAAGGGCATGCTGGTTGCCCGGTTGTAATCCTCCAGTTTTTTCTGAATGCTGTCGGTCATCCGATCCGCATCCTGCTGGGTATAATTTGCGGCAAAGACAATGAATTCGTCGCCGCCGAACCGACAGCAGATTTCTCCGTTTGTGCAGCATTCATGCAGAATGGTCGCCATGCTGCGGATGGCGATATCCCCGGATTTATGTCCATAGGTATCGTTGATCATTTTCAGTCCGTCCATGTCGATGAACATGACCATGACCGGATGCTTCTCTGCAATGCACCGTGCGAAAACAGGCTCGGTCTGGCGGCGGAAGCCGTTCCGGTTGGCAATGCCGGAAAGGGGATCCGTTGCATACAGCTTATCCAGCTCCTGCACCGCATGATCCAGGTAGATAATGCGCCGGATGTTCTCCATAGAATTGCTCAGATTCAATGACCAGGAATGGAACAGGGAACTGCGCATGGGAAATGCGGTATTGCAGATGGCATAATACCCAAGGCAATGCTCCCGGAAGTGCAGGGGCACGAAGTAGAAGCAGCGCATGTGATCCACCTGCCGATACAGAGCCGGCAGCATCTGATCCACATGGAAATCCTCATGGCAGCGGAATTTCCCCTCATAATAGGACAGGGGAACCAGCATGCGCTGGGTGTAGCCATGGATCAGACAGGCATCGGCTGTGGAGGGATCCGGTTCCGCCTGGGTTGCGGGCAAGGCATGCCCCAGCCAGTTTTCGCAAAGGCACAGGTAGAATTCCTCACAGTTGGTTTCCAGCACAAATTCCTTGAGGGCTTCGATATATTCCTCGTAATTGGCACATTCCACCAGAGAGCAAGCCATGCGACTCAACAGGGAGATGTCCACGTTGAAATCCTCCTGGATCTGGTAGTTGTGCTTTTTGAAATCCCGGATGGTATCACAGTAATGGGCACCACAGCCGCAGCTTTCCGTAAAGCGTGGCTGCATTTCCAGTTTGTGTACACGGGTCTGCGGAACGCCATGCCAGGCGTTATACAGCAATTGGCATGCAAGGGCGCCGCACTGTCCCAGGGGCCTTGCCACAGAGCTGATCTCCGGCGCATAATTCCGGGCGTTGTAGGTATTGTCAAAACCGGATACCATAATATCCCCCGGTACCCGGATGCCGCGTGCATTCAGGGCTCCGATCACGGATACCGCCATGGTGTCGTTGGCGCAGACAATGGCTTCCGGCATGGGCAGATCGGAACGGAGAAATACATCTACGGCAGTTCTGCCATCCCGGCGCTGAAAGGTGCCGTGATAAATGCGAGCTTCCTCGATGGGAATATTGTGTTCCTCCAGAACCTGTTTGTAGGCAGCCAGTCGTGCAATGCTGTCCGGATTATCATCTGGCCCGGAAACATAGTTGATCCGCCGCAGTCCGTGTTCATTCGTAAAATGCCGGACGATCTGCGCCATGGCACTGTGGTTGTCCACGCAGATGGAGAAGAAATCCTGGTAATCTGCATCCACACTGACAGCAGGCACGCCGGATGCCCGAACCTGACTGATGATCTCCCGGACGGTTTCCGGGCTGTCGATCGTATTGGTCAGCAGAATGACCCCGTCCAGCTCCTGCAAATTCGGCAAACGGAAAATGTTGTACTCTCCCGTATCATAGCTGCCGTTGTTCAGAATGCCCCCAAAGGCGATAAAATGCAGTACATCTATGTTGTGTGCAGCGGCAAACTCATGGATGCCCTGTGTGATCTGATTCTGGTATTCCTCATCCAGACCTGATAAAAATACGGCGATCTTTTTCTTATTGCTCATTGTCCCCTCCAAGATTTGTTAAACTCAGAAAGTGATTTATCGTCTTAAATAGCGGGATGTCTTTTTCCGTTTTTTCTGTTCGTACATTTTCTGATCCGCAAGGGTAATCAGAGAAAATACCGGCATATCCGGCTGGGGGACTTCAATGTGGTAGCCAATGCTGGCTTCTACGTCAAAGGGATTGCTGTGGGTTTCGTTATAATTGCGGAATTCCTCCAGGATTGCCAGTTCCAGAAGCTTTGCCTTTTCTTCGGTGTAATTGACCGCAAAGACCAGGAACTCGTCTCCGCCGAACCGGGAGTAGATCTCTCCGTCCTTGCATGCCAGCTTCAGGCACTGTCCCATGGCACGGATGGCAACATCACCGGATTTATGTCCGTAGGTATCGTTGATGTGCTTCAGTCCGTCCATATCCAGGAACATGACCATGACCGGAACCCGATGCTCCTGGCAGTACTGGTACAGCTCCTGGGTATTCCGGCTGAATCCGTTCCGATTGTAGATTCCGGACAGATTGTCGATGATGTACAGCTTGTCAAGCTCCTTGACGACTGCACTCAGACAGCGCATTTTCCGCACATTTTCCAAGGAATTGCTGATATTCATGACCCAGGATACAAAGCTTGCGCTTTCCAGCGGGAAGGTGCTGTTGCAGATCACGCAGTATCCCAGACAGCGTTCTCTGAAGTGGATGGGCATAAAATAGTATGTTTTTCCTGCATCCTCAGGCTCATAAATTTCCGGCAGCATCAGACTGGTTTCAAAGTCCGGCACATTCTCCAGGAACTTTCCGTCCCGGTAGGCAAGCGCCACCTGCATTTTCCGGGAGTAGCCTTCGGAGATATAGTCGTTGAACGCATAGTCCATGGGGGCGGATCCATCCTCTGCGTTGTTGAATGTACCTGCCCAGTTTTCACACAGGCACAGGTAGAAGGACTCGCAGTTGATCTCCAGGATGCAGTCTTTCAGCTTGTCAAGGCTCTTTGCATAGGAGTCAGATTCTGTCAGCGTACATGCCATACGGCTGTTCCGGCGTACATCAATGTTGTACCGTTCGATGATCTTGTAATTGTTCCGCTTAAAATCCTCGATGCTGTCGCTCATACAGTGCTTGCAGCCGCAGCTTTCTGTGAGCACGGGGGTGGCGTCCAGGATTACCGTGCGCTCCTGTTCTCCCTTCTGCCGGATGTGATGATAGACCATTTCACAGGCACGTCTGCCGGATTCCGTCAGGGGACGGGAAACAGAGGTCAGCTCCGGGGTACAGTTGCGGGCGGAGCGAATATTGTCAAAGCCGGTGATGATCACGTCCTGGGGACAGTGAACCCCTCTGCTTTCCAGGGTGATTAGGGCGGAAAGTGCCATATTGTCATTGGCACTGACAATAGCCTCCGGAAATTCCAGCTCAGAGGAAAGGAAAGCTTCCGCCGCCTCTCTGCCATCCTGCCCCCGGAAGAGACCGTGAAAAATTCGCTCCTCTTCTACGGGGATCTGGTGCTCGCTTAGCGCATCTCTGTAAGCCTGTAAACGCAGCAGGCTTTCCGGGTTGTTGGTGGGGCCGGAAATGTAATTGATCCGCCGGCAGCCGTGTGCTTCGATCACATGGTTGACGATCTCATGCATCGCAGTGTAATTGTCAATTCCTATGTAGTAGCAGCCGGGAATGTCCTGGTCGATCACTGCGGTGGGCAGACCGCATTTCTGCACACTGTTCAGAATGGTCTGCTTCATACTGGAGGAGCATATGGTATTTGTCAGAAGGATGGCGCCGTCCAGCTTGTCGTAGTTTACCAGATTAAAGATGTTGTATTCTCCGGCATCGTGGTTCGGGTTGCCCAGCATGCCGCCAAAGGCGATGAAATGACAGATGTTGATGTGATGATTGCGTGCAAATTCGTGTATGCCCTGCAGGATGTCATGCTGGTATTCTTCGTCAATGCCTGATACCATTACAGCGATGTTCAGTGGTTTTTGCATGATTGGATCAGCCCCCGTTTTCATTACTTTTACATTATGCACAGAAGTTTTTAGTAGTGTTGCACATGCTTATAATTTATTATACTACACAATTAAGAAAAAGGGAATAGAGAAACCGAAAAAAGATGCGAGAACTTCAAATATTGTTTAAATCGACGGATTAAATTGTGCAGGTTCAACAATTCTTGATTGCACAAACGAACTCACATGGACATAGACGCAGTAATTCGTTGTTTATATTAAATATGTCAGACTTGCTTGAAACAGTTGCTTATTTATGTGGTTCGTGCTATAATAAATCATGTATATGTTTGCAACACACTTTTAGGAGGAACGAAGTATGATTCAGATTGAAATGGAAAACGGGAAAAAGATCAAGATCGAGCTGTATCCCGACATTGCGCCCATCTCCTGTGAAAACTTTGAGAAGCTGGTGCGTCAGGGCTTTTATAACGGCCTTACCTTCCACCGGGTGATTCCCGGCTTTATGATCCAGGGCGGCTGTCCGGATGGCACCGGTATGGGCGGTCCCGGTTGGTCTATCAAGGGCGAATTTGCCGCAAACGGCGTGAAGAATGATTTGAAGCACACCCGTGGCGTGTTGTCCATGGCACGGTCTATGATGCCCAATTCCGCAGGCTCCCAGTTCTTTATCATGCATGAGGATGCGCCCCACCTGGATGGGCAGTATGCTGCATTCGGCAAGGTCATAGAGGGTATGGATGTGGTAGACGAGATCGCACAGGTTGCAACGGACTACAACGATAAGCCTACAACGCCTCAGATCATGAAGTCTGTGACGGTTATTGACTGATGGAACAGAAGATTGCAGCATTATTTGACCGGATCCAGCCGCTGATCGGTCACACACCCCTGCTGGAGATCAGCTGCACATATAAGGGAAAGCCACGTCGGGTATATGCCAAGGCGGAGTCCTACAACCTCAGCGGCAGCATCAAGGACCGTGTGGCATTCTATGTGCTGAAGCATGCTTACGAAACCGGACAGATCCAGCCGGGGGATCTGATCGCAGAGGCTACCAGCGGCAATACTGGTATTGCCTTTTCTGCGGTGGGCAGATATCTGGGGCACCCGGTGGTGATCTACATGCCGGACTGGATGAGCCAGGAGCGCATGCGACTGATCCGCAGCTATGGCGCCGAGATCCGCCTTGTCAGCAAGGAGGAGGGAGGCTTTCTGGGCTCCATCCGCATGACGGAGGAGCTTGCGGCGAAGGGTGGCGTATTTCTGCCCTGCCAGTTCTCCAACGAGGATAACAGCACCGCCCACTATCTGACCACCGGAGCTGAGATTGCAGCGCAGCTTTCTTCCATTGGTCTGAAAGCGGATGCAGTGGTGGCAGGTGTAGGCACCGGCGGCACGGTGATGGGTATCGGGCGGCGTTTACGGGAAACCAATCCTGCCTGCAAGCTGTATCCGCTGGAGCCGGAGAATTCACCAACCCTGTCTACGGGATACAAAACCGGCAAGCACCGGATCCAGGGCATTTCCGACGAGTTTGTGCCACCCATCCTCAAGCTGGAGGAAACGGACGCTGTGGTTGCGGTGGATGATGTGGATTCCATCCTTATGGCACAGATGCTGGCACGGGAGCTGGGCATCGGCGTAGGGATCTCCTCCGGCGCAAACTTCCTGGGCGCTCTGAAGGTAGGGGATCTGCTGGGGGAGGAAGCGGTCATTGCCACCGTGTTTGCAGACGACAACAAGAAGTATCTGTCTACGGATTACTCCGATACCCATCAGCCCAAGCCCGGTTATCTGACGCCGGAGATCCGGCTGACCGGGGTGCGTGCAATCCGCTGACGATATCAATCACGGGCATTGCCCGAGGAAAGGAGGCGTAAGAATATGCGTATTTTTCTGATCGATTATGAGAATGTAAATTCCTTCGGACTGGCGGGGATCTCCCGGCTTGATGCAGAGGATCGGGTGGTTCTGTTCTACAGCCAGTCTGCCAATACCCTGAATTTTGAGATTCTGGATGAGATCATGCAATCTCCGGTTCGGACGGAAAAGGTGAATCTGAACCAGTCCGGCAGGAATGCGCTGGATTTTCAGCTGGTTACCTATCTGGGCTATCTGATCGCCAAGCAGAGTGCGGATGATTTTTATATCATCAGCCGGGATATGGGCTATGTGGCGACGCAGCAGTTCTGTAAGAAGATGCTGGGGGTAAAGGTACAGATCAAGCCATCCATCCGGGATGCTCTGGCGGATAAAACATCGGTTCCGGTGAAGAAGATGACCGTTTCGCAGCCGGTCATGCTTCAGCAGCCTGCTCCGGTTGAGGGTAAATCCGGCAAAAAGAAATCCCAGAAAAAGCAGCCCAAGCAGATCACGGTACAGACAAAGCAGACTGTGCCCACTGTGAAAACGATCCGGAAGCTTTTGCTGGAGATCGATCCGGAGATCCAGACCAATCGGGTGAAGGATATCATCCAGTGCATGACTGATAGCGAATCCACCGCAGAGTTTCACAATACCCTGCAGCGGCAGTTCGGCGGCGAGGATGCAACGGACTATTACCGGGGTCTGAAGAAATTTTTTGCGGATCTGCAGGGAAACGAGAAGTAAACAGGAAGGAACTGCTCCATGAAGACCTTATACATATCTGATCTGGACGGTACCCTGCTTACACCGGATGCCTGCCTGTCAGAGCGCTCCACCCAACTGCTGCAGCAGCTGTCGGCGGAGGGTGTGCTTTTCTCCTGTGCGACTGCCCGCTCCATCGTATCCGTCCGCAGCATTCTGTCCCGGGTACAGATGCCCGTGCCGGTGGTGCTGATGAACGGGGTGTGCATCTATGACATGCATGTCCGGCAGTATCTGCATTATGAAACCATCGGAGTGCAGACAGCTCTTCAGGTGACGGAGATTCTGGAACAGATGCAGGTTCCGGCATTTCTCTATACGATTGAAGGACAGGAGCTGGGCTGTTTCCATCACCGTTTGGATGATCCGGTGATGGAAGCGTATCGGGCAGCAAGGCCCCAGCGCTTTGACCGCCCCTTTACCCAGGTGGACAGTCTGACCCAGGCGGTGTCTGATCGGACGATCTATATCACCATGGTGGATCAAAAAGATCGGATCCAGAAGATTCGGGATGCGGTTGCGCACCTGCCCGGTTTGCAGTATGCCTTTTATAAGGATGTGTATGACCGGGACTCCTGGTATCTGGAGCTTTGCGGGGCAGGTGCCTCCAAGCGCCAGGCAGTGGATTATCTCCGGCATGCTTACGGATTTGCGCATATCATCGGCTTTGGGGACAATCTCAATGACCTGTCCCTGTTTGCCGGATGTGACGAATGCTATGCTGTGGCAAATGCCAGGGATGAGGTAAAGGCAGCTGCCACCGGCGTTATTGGCAGCAACCTGGAGGATGCTGTGCCGGAGTGGATCCTGGAACATTATTATCACAATCAGAAAGGATAAAAAGAATGAAGAAGCTGATGCTTGGAAATGAAGCCTTCGCCAGAGGGCTTTACGAAAGCGGATGCCGGGTCGTATCAAGCTATCCCGGCACGCCGTCTACGGAAATTACAGAAGAAGTCGCAAAGTATGACGAGGTGTATGCAGAATGGGCACCCAATGAAAAGGTCGCCATGGAGGTTGCCCTGGGCGCATCCATTGCCGGTGCCAGAAGCTTCTGCGGTATGAAGCATGTAGGTCTGAATGTGGCAGCGGATCCCCTGTACACAGCATCCTACACCGGCGTCAACGGGGGCATGGTGATCGCCGTGGCGGATGATCCGGGCATGCACTCCTCCCAGAATGAGCAGGACAGCCGGCATCACGCCATTGCTTCCAAGGTGCCTATGCTAGAGCCCTCCGATTCCGGCGAATGCAAGGAATATGTAAAGCTGGCGTATGAGATCTCCGAGCAGTTTGATGCGCCGGTGATCGTCCGCATGTCCACCCGTGTGGCACATTCTCAGAGCTCTGTAGAGCTGTGTGACCGGATTGACGGGGGACTGAAGCCCTACGAAAAGACCCCCCAGAAATATGTCATGATGCCTGCTTTTGCAAAGGGCCGTCACGTAGTCGTGGAGGAGCGCACGGAAAAGCTGACTGCTTATGCGGAAACCTCCCCTCTGAACCGGGTAGAAATGCATGCTTCCAAGATCGGCGTTATCACCAGTGGCATTGCCTATCAGTATGCAAGAGAAGCCCTGGGGGATACGGTTTCCTATCTGAAGCTGGGTATGGTGAACCCTCTGCCCAAGAAGCTGATCCTGGATTTTGCAGCGAAGTGTGACAAGATCTATGTGATCGAGGAGCTGGATGATGTCATCGAGACCCACTGCCGCAAGCTGGACATCCAGGTGGTTGGCAAGGAGCTGTTTGGCTACATCGGAGAGCTGTCCCAGTCCATCATTGCGGAAAAGATGCTGGGTGAGGTGAAGGAATATACTACATATCCGGAGCAGCTGCCGGTACGTCCTCCGGTTATGTGCCCTGGCTGTCCGCACAGAGGCGTATTCTATGCTTTGTCCAAGCTCAAGTGCATCGTTTCCGGGGACATCGGCTGCTACACCCTGGGTGCGGCTGCGCCCCTGTGTGCAATGGACAGCACCATCTGTATGGGCGCATCCATCTCCGGGCTTCACGGCTTCAACAAGGCAAGAGGCGCTGAAAGCGAGCAGCGTGCAGTGGCAGTCATCGGCGACTCCACCTTTATGCACAGCGGCATGACCGGTCTTGTGAACATCGCATACAACGCTACCAATTCTACCGTTATCATTCTGGACAACTCCATCACCGGTATGACCGGTCATCAGCAGAATCCCACCACCGGCAAGAACCTGAAGGGGGATCCGGCGGCGGCAGTATGCCTGGAGGATCTCTGCAAAGCCATTGGCATTCAGCGTGTCCGGGTGGTAGATCCCTATCATCTGGCGGAAACCGAAACTGCCATCAAGGAAGAGCTGGCAGTGGCTGCGCCTTCCGTGATTATTTCCCGTCGTCCCTGTGCACTGCTGAAATATGTAAAGCACAAGCCGGCGCTGCATGTGGAAGCGGACAAGTGCAAGTCCTGCAAGATGTGTCTGAAGCTGGGATGTCCGGCGATTTCCATGCGTGAGGGCAAGGCTGTCATCGACCATACCCAGTGCGTAGGCTGCGGCATTTGCATGGAGCAGTGCAAGTTCGGTGCCATTGTGGAATAAGGGAAAGGAGCAGAAGGAACATGGAAACAAAATCAGTCATGATCGTAGGCGTAGGCGGTCAGGGCAGCCTGCTGGCTTCCCGGATCCTGGGCAATGTGCTGCTGGCACAGGGCTATGACGTAAAGGTCAGCGAAGTACACGGCATGTCCCAGCGGGGCGGCTCTGTTGTGACCTATGTAAAATACGGGGATCAGGTGTATTCTCCCATCGTGGAAAAGGGTGAGGCGGATGCTATCATTTCCTTTGAACTGCTGGAGGCTGCACGCTGGGTATCCCATCTGAAAAAGGACGGCTGCCTGGTGGTATCCAAGCAGCAGCTGGATCCCATGCCGGTTGTCACCGGTGCAGCCACCTATCCGGAAAACATTCTGGAACATCTGGAAGCCCTGGGCATTGATGTGACCGCAGTGGACGCTCTGGCGCTGGCGGAATCTCTGGGCAATGCAAAGGCATCCAACGTGGTGCTGATGGGCGTGGTATCCCGGAAGCTGCCCTTCCCGGAGGAAGTATGGCAGCAGGCACTGGCGCAGTGTGTCCCGGCAAAATTCCTGGAGCTGAACAAAAAGGCATTTGCACTTGGCAGAGATGTAGTGGCATGAAGAACATAGCGGAAAGTACATGGTATGGAATCGGCAGTTTCCTGCCGGGCATCCTCTTTCTGGTGACTGTGGTCGTGACATGCGTTCTGCTGCATGAAGATGCCATGATGCCTCTGTATGGGATTCCCCTGGCTGCAGCGGCGCTTCTGGCGGTAGTCTTGTTCATCACCATGTCGATGGATGCAGAAAGGCTGTCTGACAGCAGAACGAGGTATGTCTGGATGCTCCTGCTTTGGATGGCAAATATCCTTGTCTTTCCGTTCTACTGGTTCGCCTGCATCAAAAACAGGAACAGTCAATCAAAATAAAAGGGGAGTTTTCAATGTATTGGAATGAAAGTATGGAATGCGCAACGCTGAATGAAATGCGGGCACTCCAGTCCTTCCGCCTGTCCCAGACAGTCAGAAGAGTGTACGAACGGGTACCCCTGTACCGGAAGCGTATGGATGAAGCAGGGGTTTCTCCGGCGGATATCCGCAGTGTGGATGATCTGCACAAGCTGCCCTTTACTTATAAACAGGATCTGCGGGATACCTATCCCTACGGTATGTTCGCAGTGCCCATGAGCGAGATCGTGCGTCTGCATGCCTCCAGCGGCACCACTGGCAAGCAGATCGTAGTGGGCTATACCCGGAAGGATCTGGATACCTGGGCGGAATGCTGCGCAAGAGCACTGACCGCAGCAGGGGCTACCAAGGAGGATATTATCCACGTTTCCTACGGCTATGGTTTGTTCACCGGCGGACTGGGCGTGCATGGCGGTGCCGAAAAGGCTGGCATGACTGTTGTGCCGGTTTCTGTGGGCAATACCAAGCGTCAGATCAACATTCTCCGGGACTTCAAGCCCACCTTTATCTGCTGCACCCCCTCCTATGCGCTGTTCTTGGCAGAGACTATGGCAGAAATGGGCATTGACAAGAGCGAACTGGCTCTGAAGGTTGGTATTTTCGGTGCAGAACCCTGGACAGAGGAAATGCGTAAGGAGATCGAGGCAAAGCTGGGACTGAAGGCAATGGACATTTACGGTCTGACCGAGATCATCGGGCCCGGCGTTGCCTTTGAGTGCCAGGAACAGTCCGGCATGCATATCAATGAGGATAACTTCATTGCAGAAACCATCGATCCGGATACGGGAGAGGTGCTGCCGATCGGCACACAGGGCGAAATCGTCTTCACCTGCATCAATAAGCAGGGCTTCCCGCTGCTTCGGTATCGGACACGGGATATCGGTGTACTGGTTCGTGAAAAGTGCAGCTGCGGCAGAACCCTGATCAAGATGAAGAAGCCTGCGGGCAGATCCGATGATATGCTGATCATCCGGGGTGTCAATGTGTTCCCGTCCCAGATCGAAAGCGTATTGCTGCAGCTGGGCAATACTGCGCCCTACTACCAGTTGATCGTGGGCAGAGTGAACAACACGGATACCCTGGAGATCCAGGTAGAGATTACACCGGAGATGTTCTCTGATACGGTCAGAAGCCTAGAGGAGCAGTCCCGGAACATTAAGCAGGCAGTGGAGTCCACCCTGGGCATTTCCGCAAAGATTACCCTGGTAGAGCCGAAAACCATTCCCAGAGTTGAGGGCAAAGCGGTGCGTGTGGTGGATACCCGGAAGCTGCACGATTAAAGGACGAAAGGGGAAGAACTATGCTGATTAAACAACTATCTGTCTTTATTGAAAACAAAAGGGGGAGACTGTCCACAGTCACCGGATTGCTGCGGGATCATCATATTGACATCCGGGCTCTGTCCGTTGCAGATACCAAGGATTTTGGTATCGTTCGTCTCATTGTCACCGATACGGACAAGGCGTTTGAGGTGCTGAAGGATGCCAATTGCATGCTCAAGGTGTCCCACGTGATCGGCATCGGGGTTGCGGATCAGCCCGGGGGGCTGGCTACTGTCATGGATATGCTCCGGGAGGGCGGCATCACGGTAGAGTATATGTACGCCTATGTGAGCCGGGTTGCTGACACTGCCTTTGTAATCCTTCGGGCAGATGACAACCAGAAAGCGGCTGAGCTGTTGCAGGCAAAGGGCGTACAGCTGCTGTCTTCTGCGGATGTTTGCGGCTGATGGGTTCAGGATTGCAGAATTTAAACAAAAATACTTGACAAAGTTAGCTGACAGGGTGTATAATGTGACTATAGGAATGCGTATCTCTGTACGTTTAGGAGTGAATGGGTAATGAGTTTTTTAGACAAGGTTACAGATGCTGGTAAAGGCGTTACCGGAAAGATGCAGAATTATTCCGAGGTAAACAATCTTCGGAGAAAGATTCTGTACGAGGAAGAGCGGATTATTGAAATTTTTGCCGATATCGGGAAAAAATACTACAAGAATCCGGAAGAAGATCCTCAGGTTTTCCGTGCTCTGTGTGAAGATATTGACACACGCCGTCGTCGCATCAAGAAGATGCGTTTTGAGCTGAACACCCTGCGGGGCTTTAAGCTTTGTCCCAAGTGCGAAACGGAAAACAGTGACAAGAATCAGTATTGCGGCGTGTGCGGTGCTCGGCTGCCGGATATTGACGATGCGGATTTCACCTCGCTGGAGGATAATGATTACTACACCGAGAGCAATCAGATCTTCAACGCTGACCCCTCCAACCTGCATTAAAAATAAAGGCGTGCATGTTCCCGTGCACGCCTTTTTGTTTTGGATTACTGGATCACATTGCTGACCGGGGAAGCAAACTCCCAGACAACACCGCAGTACGCATACAGATACAGCCGGGATCTGTACTTTCTGCCGGATACCATGCTGCTGTAGCTGTCAGTGATTCTCAACGGATCGCTGGTGGTGGTGACCTCCTTGCGCTTCACTTCCTTCCAGTGCCCATCCCGGTATTCCTCCAGGATCAGGATGCCTTTCATCTTGGTGGTGACGGGCTTAAACTGAGCGCCCCCCGTGTAGCTGCACTTGGTGGAAGACTCTTTTTTAATGGTGGCGTAAGGATCGTAGTAGTAGTCATCGTCCGAGATGCTGGTTGTACTTACCAGAGAGTCAGGGGAGAGAGACATGGGTGGCGTGTTTGCAGCGCTGACAGCGCCACAGGGAAGTGCGGACAGCAGGGATGCTGCCGCCAGGATGGTTGCGAGGATCTTGTTGGTTTTCATAATGAAATACCCCATTTCGTAAAATAGTAGAGCGCTTTTTGCACTCTCCATCTATATAAACGAAATGGAATATTAAAACAGGTGAAGTTTGCCAAAATAAAAATTATTTTTGTAAAAGCTGTATAGAATTAGCTACTGAAAATACAAATTCTTGTATATCTTGATCATTCATCTGTACGTCTGAGAAATGATCGTTGTAGAAAATCTTGTAATCATTGAGCCCGTCGCACCAGATCAAGGCACAATTCTTGCTCCTCAATTTCTGCTCAGTCAGAAGGAACGCATCCTGTCCCTGGTAGTTGATGACCCGACTTATGCCTTCTTCCGGCTTTGGCCGTTCTTTGAAGTAAAACCGGGAGGTGTGGGCAGTCTGTACGGTAATATATAACCTACCCATAGTTTCATTTGTGAAAGTGTAATCAATCCGATTTACCTGATCCCAGTTACCGTTCAGCTCGATTTCACCTTTTGCAGAGTCCGTGGAGTATGCGTGCATGGATTTCAGTTCAAACCCTTCGGGAACAGAGGTGAACTGGAACGGGGAAACATGATCCGGATGGCCCTCCATAACGTGCCCGTTAAATTTGCTGGAGTTATAGTACTCTGAAGGATAAAGAAACCCTGCCACCATATTGTCAAAGCAGCCGGACTTGACAGAAGAGAACTGTACATCATTGCAGCTCTGGGGATCGGCAATGACACCACCCAGTCCTACCAGGGCACTGGTGGTCAATACGGCAGCGGTAATGATTGCAGCTGCATAGCGCATGCCAAGCCGTTTGAGCCGGATCTGCCGACCGTCAGTCTTCGGAGCCGGTCTGCATACCGGATGCAGGTAGTCGTTGATTTCTGCATCTGTAAAGGCCTCGCCGTAAATGGCAGTATTCAGCTTGATCTGAAATTCCCGGGAGAAAGCATGAGGCTTTCCCGCATCGTATTTAGCGAACCAGTCTTCAGCGTCCCGAAGATTTTGTTGCGCATATTCCCGGCAAATCCGTTTCATTTTGAAATAAGCAAGCATTGTGTATGATTCCTTTCGCAAAGTTCTTTCACCATAATAAACGAATTTCAGGGATAGAATGGGTCATGCTGTATAAAAATTCTTTTTACCAAAACATTCCTAACGTAAAAGATACTTGTATAACCAAAAAGCACGCAATTCCAATGGAACTGCGTGCTGTGTTCTGGAGCTGTTTACTGGATTCGAACCAGCGACCTCTTCCTTACCAAGGAAGTGCTCTACCAACTGAGCTAAAACAGCATGTTCTTTTTTGTTTTGCGCTCTCTCCCGAGTGCTTTATTATTATACCGCATCTTTTTGAAAATGTCAATCCCTTTTTTCAAAAAAATCTGTTTTTTTCGAAAATACTTTTTTGCTCTTCGTAATCTCGGCTAAATTTTCGGTTGTAAATCATGCAATATGTAGAAATGCACAAAAAATTCGCCTAATGTACTTCACAAATTGCGCATTTTATGTTATACTATATGTAGTTAGATTGAACAGCGTTAGCAAAGAGGGAGTATGTTATGAAAACACCAGTTACAAAGCTGATTGCTGCATGGGCTGTATCGGCTCTGATGGCTTTACAGTCAACGGTTTATGCGGCAGATCAGACTGTACAGACAGGGGACATTGCTGTGCCGGAAGTATCTGTGGGGACGGATGCTGTTGCTGAGCAAACCTCTGATGTTTTGAATGTCAGCACAAAAGATATCAACGACACTGAGGGGGATCTGACCGAAACGATCCGCCTGCCCAGCTGCGCGCAGATCAATCAGGCAATCTGCAAATCTACGCAGGAGCCCGCAGCAGATGATACATATGATATTGACGGCAACGGCGTAATTAACGCTTTTGATAATGTGCTGCGGAAACGGCAGCTGCTTGAGTCCCAGTCTGAGTATGCACATTTGTTTGTGTCCAAGGCGGTGGGCTATGGCGGCGATGTGGTGCCGGTGACTGTATCTGTGTCCGGAAATCCTGGCTTTCAGAATTTTATTATGAGCTTCAGCATGACCCAAGGGGACTATTTAACCATGCAGACCGGCGAGGACGGAAACCTGAAGCTGACCCAGCCGGATCAGGATCTGACACTTCGTGCAGTATCCGGCGGCAATGTGGCAGCGGTATACTCCACTTCAGCGGTACGGTATACGGATAATGGTGAATTGTTTACGGTATATGTGGAGATCCCGGAGGATACGCCCGTTGGTGTGTATCCGCTGGAGATGGTCGTGCAGTCCATTGAAGAATCCGGGAACCAGAAGGTGCCTTATGTGATCACACAGGGCACCGTTACAGTGCGGGAGGAAGTGATCCTGCCGCCGGTGACTACTACCACAACGACGGTTCCTTTGGAAACAACGACAACTACCACTACTACAACAACCTCCACAGGCCCTAAGGGACAGATTTATGACGGCATTGATGTTTCCAAGTGGCAGGGCACAGTGGATTGGGCAAAGGTTAAGGCGGATGGTTACCATTTTGCGATCATTCGTGCCGGCTACGGCAGGGAGGCTTCCCAGGTGGATCCCACCTTTGCAACGAATGTTGCAGGAGCAAAAAAAGCCGGGCTGTACTGTGGTGCATACTGGTACAGCTATGCGACAGATGCAGCAGGGGCTAAAGCGGAGGCGGAATTGTTTTTGAAAACTGTAAAGGGATATCAGTTTGATTTCCCGCTGGTTTTTGATATTGAGGACAGCACCCAGCAGTCCTTGAGTAAGAGCACCGTTGCAGCGATCATTGATACGTTTTGCAGCACGGTGGAAAATGCAGGATATTATTGTACGCTGTATAGTTATGCGTCATTTTTGACCAATAATGTGCCGGTATCCTGTCAATCGGAGCATGATATCTGGGTGGCGCATACAAAAACCGAAAAGCCCGCTTTTTCTCGTGCATATGGGATGTGGCAATACAGCCATACCGGAACGGTCAACGGCGTATCCGGTAGTACGGACTTGAATTATGCCTATAAAGATTATCCGGCAATCATGCAGAAATACGGATTTAATGGGTTTTAAGGTGCAATGATCAGATAGCCAGAGTGTGATGATTTCACACTCTGGTTTTTTTCTGTTGGTAGACGTCGACTCCATTTTAGGCTCATCGGTCTTGTTTTTCTCATCAACTGCACAAAACATATATTTTGTGCAGTTAGTATTCGTGCAAGCTGGGTAGTGTCTCCTGCATGCAAGGGGCTTCTTGGCACTGGGCGCAAAGCGTGTTTTTTGTTGCAAGGACAAGTGTACCATCCCTTACAGCATTCTTTTTTGAAACAAAACGCCCACACGGACGAAACCTCCGCATGAGCGCCGATCATTCAATATTCAATGCCTTTTCGTGCCTGGACGCCGGACTGATGTGGATGCCGTACACATCTGCATTCTGTCACATAATCCGCATGTTCTGTAAACAGCGGCTGTTCTGCATGTCCGGTGTAAATCTGCTCCGCCATGGGATGCATCACAAGCTGCTTCACCAGATCTACATCGATCAATTTCAGCTCCACCGCATCTCCGATCTCGTCCAGGATCAGCAGTCCATCCGGATGTTGCTTGGCCCATGCAGCAGCTGATTCCAGCATGTGGCTGTGCTGGGCTGTGATCTCCTGCATTTGTTGTTGCGTCATCTGAAAGCTGAATCCGTAATCCTTTGGCAGGCGTATCAGTGTCACTTGGGGCAAAACCCCAAGGCTTTTCACTTCTCCGCTGAAGCTGCCCTTGAGAAATTGTACCACACATACCGGAAGACCATGTCCGGCGGCTCGTACAGCCATTCCCAATGCTGCGGTGGTCTTTCCTTTTCCGTTGCCATAATAGTAATGCGTCATTGTCGTCACCTCAGCTTGATTATATCACGGAATCCGCTTCAGCGCAACAACTCCTCCCGCATGGTCAGCAGCAGCTTCTTCTCCCGTCTGGATACCTGTACCTGGGTCATGCCCAGAGCCTGTGCAGTCTGGGACTGGGTCTTGTTCTGATAATACCGCATGGTCAGCAGCATCCTATCCCGTTCGGAAAGGGTCTGCATGATCTGTCGCAGCGCCAGCACGTCTCCGATTTCCGTATCCGGCGGCGGTACCGGGATATCCAGTTGTCCTTCCCCGCTTTCCCCCGGATCTGTCAGGGATACCGGTGGCACGCTGACGCACAATGCCTGGACGATCTCTGCTTCCTCTACCCCCATCTCCCTTGCCAGTTGCTGCACAGTGGGCTCTTTGCCGCTTTGCATGCGCAGCTCGTCCCGCAGACGCACCACCCGCATGGACAACTCTTTCATGCTCCGGCTGACCTTGACTGTGCCTCCGTCCCGGAACAGCCGCTTGATCTCCCCAAGTATTACCGGCACTGCATAGGTGGAAAACCGCACGCCTCGTTCCGTGTCAAAGGCGTTGACTGCTTTCATCAAGCCGATACATCCAGCAGAATACAGGTCGTCATATTCCACACCTCGTCCCCGGAACCGGTTGGCGCAAAGATGCACCAGCCCCAGGTTTTCCTCTGCACGGGGTTGTGAGCAGGGCGCACTCATACGGGAACCGTCACGCCCAGCCGCTTGCGCATGACCACGGTTGTGCCCCTGCCCACCTTGCTTTTGACGGACAGCTTGTCCATGAAGCTTTCCATGACGGCGAAGCCAAGCCCGGCACGTTCCTCAGCGGCGGCAGTGGTGTACAGAGGCTCCATAGCCTGTGCCACGTCCGGAATGCCGCATCCGCTGTCCTTGATGCGTATGTACACCTCATTGCCCTCCAGCAGCTTGACGCACAGCTCTATGGTGCCCACCGTGCCCCGGTATCCGTGTACGATGGCGTTCGTTACCGCTTCGGATACCGCCGTCCGGATATCTGCAATTTCCTCAATGGTCAGATCCAGCTGAGCGGCAAATGCGGTTACTGCTGTGCGTGCGTACGCCTCATTCACCGACAGGGATGGAAAGGTGCATTTCATTTCATTGATCGTTTTCATTTGATTATCCTTTCTGCTCAGCCGGATGCACCGGCGCATGTATGTTTGCCAGTTTGTCAATGCCGGACAGCTGCATGACCTTCCGGATGTGACCGGCAGGAACTGCGATCTCCACCTGTCCCCCGTATGCGGCAGCCTGCCGGACTCTGCCCATCACCAAGCCGATGCCGGAGCTGTCCATAAAGGTCACACCGGTAAAATCCAGGATCAGCCGCTTTGGCAGCAGCTCCTCCAGTCGGCAGTCGATCTGCTCCCGCAGCTGTCCCGCACTGTGGTGATCGATCTCGCCCTGCAGCATGACCCGCAGTATCCCTTCCTCCGTTTGAAATTCCAGCATAAAATACGCCTCCTTGTTATTTGCCTGTCGAACGGCACTGCTTTTGCCGCCCTTGCGCTTTGTCACAATTATACCCCCAACTGCATGCGAATTTTGTTGAAACCTGCTGTCCATTTTTTTGATAGGTGCTTTTTACTGTGAATTTCTTGACAAGTGTGCTGAAAATGTAGTAAAATAAAGAAGTATCCGAAACAGTTACGGCTGTTCGGAAGCGTATTCTTATTTTGTATATTCTGATTCGAAAGGGTGAACGCAATGGGTCTGACACTAACCGAAAAAATTCTGAAGGCGCACATTGTGGATGGCGAACTGATTAAGGGTACCGAGATCGGTCTGCGCATCGACCAGACGCTGACGCAGGATGCAACGGGAACAATGGCTTATCTGGAATACGAGGCAATGGGGGTACCCAGAGTCAAAACAGAGCTTTCTGTGGCATACATCGATCATAACACACTGCAGAACGGCTTTGAAAATGCAGACGACCATCGTTTTATCGGCAGCGTGACCAAGAAGCACGGCATTCGCTTCTCCCGTCCGGGCAACGGTATCTGCCACCAGGTACATCTGGAGCGGTTCGGCATCCCGGGCAAGACCTTGATCGGCTCCGACAGTCATACCCCCACCGGCGGCGGCATCGGCATGCTGGCAATGGGCGCAGGCGGACTGGACGTTGCAGTGGCAATGGGCGGTGGTGCATACTACATTACCTGTCCCAAGGTGGTTCGTGTCAATCTGACCGGCAAGCTTTCTCCTTGGGTTGCTGCAAAGGATGTGATCCTGGAGGTTCTGCGCCGGATGTCCGTCAAGGGCGGCGTGGGTAAGGTCATCGAGTACTGCGGTGAGGGTGTCAAGACCCTGTCCGTACCGGAGCGTGCAACCATTACCAATATGGGCGCTGAGCTGGGTGCTACAACTTCCATCTTCCCCTCTGACGAAGTGACCAGGGAATTCCTCACTGCACAGGGCAGAGGTGAGGTCTGGACGCCCCTGGCAGCGGATCCGGATGCTGTATACGACGAGGAACTGACCATTGATCTGAGTCAGCTGGTGCCTATGGCAGCATGTCCCCATTCCCCGGACAATGTCAAGACCGTTGCGGAGATCGGCTCCATGAAGATCGACCAGGTATGCATCGGTTCCTGCACCAACTCCAGTCTGCTGGATATGCTGAAGGTGGCTTATATCCTCAAGGGCAAGACCGTGCATCCGGACGTTTCCCTGTCCATTGCCCCCGGCTCCAAGCAGGTATTGCAGATGCTGGCACAGAACGGCGCACTGGCAGATATGATCGCAGCCGGCGCACGGATCCTGGAAAGCGCATGCGGTCCCTGCATTGGTATGGGACAGTCCCCCAATTCCCACGGCATTTCTCTGCGTACCTTCAACCGGAACTTTGAAGGCCGCTCCGGTACACGGGACGGTCAGATCTATCTGGTTTCTCCGGAGCTTGCTGCTGCATCCGCTCTCACCGGCGTGCTGACTGACCCCAGAACCCTGGGCGAGATGCCGGACTTCCAGCTACCCAAGACCTTTACAGTCAATGATAATATGATCGAACTGCCTGCACCGGAATCTGAAATGGACAAGGTGGAGATTCTGCGCGGTCCCAACATCAAGCCCTTCCCCCAGACCAGTCCCCTGGCGGACAGCATCGACGTTCCCTGTTCCCTGAAGGTGGGGGACAATATCACCACCGACCACATCATGCCCGCAGGCGCAAAGATTCTGCCCCTGCGCTCCAATATTCCGGCAATCAGTGAGCATTGCTTTACCGTTTGCGATCCTGCATTCCCGACCCGTGCAAAGGAACTGGGCAAGTCCATTATTGTGGGCGGCGCAAACTATGGTCAAGGCTCTTCCCGTGAGCATGCGGCTCTCGCACCGCTGTATCTGGGAGTCAAGGCTGTACTGGTGAAGTCCTTTGCCCGGATCCACCGTGCAAACCTCATCAATGCCGGTATCCTGCCTCTGACCTTTGCCAACGAAGCGGATTACGACAAGATCGACCAGGGGGATGAACTGGAGTTGGCGAATGTACGCAAGGCAATTGAAGCCGGAGAATCCCAGCTGACCCTCCGGGATAAGACCAAGGGCATTGACATTCCAGTGCTGTGTGAGCTCAGCGGTAGAACTAAGGATATCGTACTGGCGGGCGGTCTGCTGGATTACACCAGAGAAGCATTGAAGTAAGACCCTATTTCATAACAGAAAGAGGAATCAAACCATGTATTTTCTCTCCACTCTGCCGATTATGGCTCGGCACTACCGCATTCGCTCTACCAAGGATCTGATCCTGATCCTGATTATCGCAGCGGTCATGTACGGCGTGCAGACCCTCTGCACCAAGAAGTTTGATATGGAGCCTCGTACTGCCAGAGTAATCGGCATAATTGCAGCAATGGTTGTTGCTTTGATTTTGGTTTTTTCCTTTCACTAAGGCAATACAGCATTTCATACAAGGAGGTATACCCCAATGAGCAAAATTCAGATGAAAACGCCCCTGGTCGAAATGGACGGGGACGAAATGACCCGGATCCTGTGGCAGTGGATCAAGGATATTCTCATCACGCCCTATGTGGATCTGAATGTGGATTACTACGACCTGGGACTGGTTCACCGGAATGAAACCAGTGACCAGGTGACCCTGGACAGCGCAGAAGCCACCAAGAAATACGGTGTGGCTGTAAAGTGCGCTACCATTACACCCAACGCAGCAAGAATGCCCGAATACAACCTGAAGGAAATGTGGAAGTCCCCCAACGGCACCATCCGTGCCATCCTGGATGGTACCGTGTTCCGTACCCCCATCCTGGTTAAGGGCATTACCCCCTACATTCCTACCTGGACAAAGCCCATTACCATCGCCCGTCACGCTTACGGGGATGTGTACAAGAACACCGAGATGCAGGTGAAGGGCGGCTGTAAGGCGGAGCTGGTTGTGACCGATGCTGAGGGCAAGGAAACCCGTCAGCTGATCCACGATTTCAAGACAGACGGCATTATCCAGGGTCTGCACAACATTGACCAGTCCATTGCCGGATTTGCCCGTTCCTGCTTCTCCTACGGTCTGGACACCAAGCAGGATGTATGGTTTGCCACAAAGGACACCATTTCCAAGAAGTACGACCACCGGTTCAAGGATATTTTCGCAGAGATCTTTGAAGCGGAGTACAAGGAAAAGTTTGAAGCAGCCGGCATTGAATATTTCTACACCCTGATCGATGATGCAGTGGCACGGGTAATCCGTTCCAACGGCGGTTATATCTGGGCATGCAAGAACTACGACGGGGATGTGATGTCCGACATGGTATCCACCGCTTATGGCAGCCTGGCTATGATGACTTCCGTTCTGGTATCCCCCACCGGCGTGTATGAATATGAAGCTGCACATGGCACAGTTCAGCGTCATTACTACAAGCATCTGAAGGGTGAGGAGACCTCCACCAACTCCGTTGCAACCATCTTTGCATGGAGTGGTGCGCTCCGCAAGCGTGGCGAGCTGGACAACATTCCGGAGTTGGTTCGCTATGCGGATAATCTGGAGCAGGCAACCATCCAGACCATTGAAGACGGCATCATGACAGGGGATCTATACCTGCTGTCCAGTCTGGAAAACAAGAAGAAGGTGAACTCCAAGGAGTTCCTGGAGGAAATCAACTGCCGTCTGGCAAAGTTGATGGGCTAAATCCCGGAAAGGCAATCGCATGGCAAAAGATAGTATCTCTCATTCGGTGATTCGTCGGATGCCCCGTTACTATCGCTTTCTCGGTGAACTGGAACGTCAGGGAATGATCCGGATCTCCTCCCGGGAGCTTGCAGAGCGTATGGGGCTGACCGCTTCCCAGATCCGTCAGGATCTGAACTGCTTCGGCGGCTTCGGACAGCAGGGCTACGGTTATAATGTGACGGAGCTTCACGCCCAGATCGGAAAGATTCTTGGCGTGCACGCAGGCAACAAGACCATTCTCATTGGCGTAGGCAACCTTGGAAAAGCCATTGCGCAGCACATTGATTTTGAAAAGCGGGGCTGTAAGCTGATCGGTATTTTCGACAGCAACCACGCTCTGTGCGGTAAGCAGATTGCCGGGGTCACGGTGGATCCCATCGAAACCCTGGAGGCGTTCTGCGCCGCAAATCATCCGGTTATGGCTGTGCTTTGCATTCCGAAAACCGCCGCCCATGACCTGGCGCATCAGCTGGTGAAGCTGGGGGTTCGGGCCTTCTGGAACTTCAGTCACTATGACCTGCGGCTGGAGCATGAACAGGAACAGATCATCGTAGAAAATGTGCATCTGGGCGACAGCCTGATGACACTTGCCTACGGCTTGCAGCATCAAGGGGATGCACATGAGTAATATGAAAAAAATCACCATTGTAACCGGGCATTACGGCACCGGTAAAACCAATTATTCCGTAAATCTGGCGCTGGAGGCTGCCCGTACCGGGGAGCCTGTCAGCATCGTGGATCTGGATATCGTCAATCCCTATTTTCGCACTGCGGATTTCGGCAGGCTTTTTGCCGAGCACGGTGTCACCATGATCACGCCGGATTATGCAAACAGCAATGTGGACATTCCGGTTCTGAATTTTGATCTGGAGCGGATCGCATCCGATCCGGGCTATCTGATCGTGGACGTGGGTGGAGACGATGCAGGCGCAACCGCATTGGGCCGCTATGCAGAGGCATTCTCGCAGTATGCCGACTGCCTGGACATGCTCTATGTGATCAACTGCTACCGTTATCTGACCAAGACCCCCCAGGAAGCCCTGACGATGATGTACGAAATCGAGCAGGCTTCCCATATGAAGCATACCGGAATCGTCAACAATTCCAATCTGGGCTGTGAAACCACCGTTGCCCATATCGAGTCCTCCCTGCCCTTTGCCCAGGAACTGGCACGGCAGGCGGATCTTCCACTTTTGTACACGACCTATGACGATCGACTATCGCCATCAGGTGTGGGGCTGCATCCGGTTCATGTGCATGTCCGTCCCATCTGGGACTAACGGCTGCCACCCCTTGCAACCAATAACATTTTTTCCGGAAAGGAGAATCAGACCATGGCTAAGATGACAGTATTGTTTGAGCGCTGCAAGGGCTGCGGGCTTTGCACCACAGCCTGCCCGAAGCACATTGTTGCGATTTCAAAGGAAAAGCGCAACAAGAAAGGCTACTTCACTGCTGCCTGTACAGATGATGCGGCATGCATCGGCTGTGCAATGTGCGCTATGATGTGCCCGGACTGCGCAATTACAGTTGAAAAGTAATCCACTTGTTGGAAAGAAAGGAAGTTTCGCATCTTGGAAAAAAATCTTATGAAGGGCAATGAAGCTCTTGCTGAAGCAGCCATCAGAGCCGGCTGTAAGTGTTTCTTCGGTTACCCCATTACGCCCCAGACTGAGCTTTCCGCATATATGGCAAAGCGCATGCACAAGGAGGGCGGCGTGTTCCTGCAGGCTGAGTCCGAAATCGCAGCCATCAACATGGTACTGGGCGCTGCTTCCACCGGCGTTCGGGCTATGACCTCCTCCTCTTCTCCCGGGATCTCCCTGAAGTCTGAGGGCATTTCCTACATTGCCGGTTCCGATGTTCCGGCAGTGATCATCAACGTGCAGAGAGGCGGCCCGGGTCTGGGCGGTATCCAGCCTTCCCAGGCTGACTACTGGCAGGCTACCAAGGCGCTGGGTCACGGTGACTTCCAGCTGCTTGTATTTGCTCCTTCCTCCGTACAGGAAATGGTGGACATGGTTGTCAAGGCGTTTGACACAGCCGACAAGTACCGGATGCCTGCTATGATCCTGGCAGACGGTCTGCTGGGTCAGATGATGGAGCCGGTTCAGTTCCCAGAAATCAAGGCAAACAGCATTGACAAGTCCTCCTGGGCTGCAAACGGTCATGGCAACAAACGTGAACACCACATCATCAACTCCCTGTACATCAATGCTACCGACCTGGAAGAGCAGGTCATTGAGCGCTACAAGCGGTACGACATCATCAAGGAGAATGAGACCGACGCTGAACTGTACCTGACTGAGGATGCTGACATTGTGGTATGTGCATACGGTGCGACCGCCCGTGTGGTAAAGTCCGCAGTAAACAGCGCCCGTGCAGAGGGCATCAAGGTCGGCATGTTCCGTCCCAAGACCCTGTGGCCCTTCCCGGTCAAGGAGATCAACCAGGCTTGCCAGCACGCATCCAAGCTGCTGTGCGTAGAAATGTCCATGGGTCAGATGATCGATGATGTCAAGCTGGCGATCAACTGTTCCAAGCCTGTTTCCTTCTTCGGCAGAACCGGTGGTGTGATCCCGACTCCGGCTGAAGTCCTGGAACATATCAAGAGCCTCTAAATTTTGCGAAAGGAGTGGGTTCTCCTGCAAGGAGAATCTTGAAATAAAATGGCTACTGTATTTGAAAGACCCCACGCACTTTGCGACACGCCGATGCACTACTGTCCTGGCTGTACCCATGGTATTGTACATAGACTGCTGTGCGAAGTTCTGGATGAGATGGGCATTGAGGGCGAGACCATCGGTGTATGTCCGGTTGGCTGCTCCGTATTTGCTTACAATTATTTCAACTGTGATATGATAGAAGCGCCCCACGGCAGAGCACCGGCTGTTGCAACCGGCGTTAAGCGTTCCAACCCGGACAAGTACGTGTTCACCTATCAGGGCGACGGCGACCTGGCTGCCATTGGTACTGCGGAAACCGTTCATGTTGGCGCAAGAGGCGAGAACATCGTTGTGATCTTCATCAACAACACCATTTACGGCATGACCGGCGGGCAGATGGCACCTACCACCATTCCGGGTCAGGTTACCCAGACCACCCCCTTCGGCCGTGACACAGAGCTTGCCGGCTACCCGATCCGGGTATGCGAGATGATGGCTACCCTCAGTGGTACTGCTTTGGCACAGCGTGTTGCTGTAGATACCGTTCCCCACATCCGGGAAACCAAGAAGGCGATTCGCAAGGCATTTGAGAACCAGAAGGAAAAGCGTGGCCTGTCCATTGTAGAAGTACTCTCCACCTGCCCGACCAACTGGGGCATGACTCCGCTGGAGGCAATCAAGCGTCTGCAGGATGAGTGCATCCCCTACTACCCGCTGGGCGTATATAAGGATGTTACAGCTGAAGGAGGAGAAAAGTAATGAAATATGATATTCTGCTGGCTGGCTTTGGCGGTCAGGGTATTCTGTTCGCCGGCAAGCTCCTCGCATACTGTGCGCTGATCGACGGCAAGGAGCTGTCCTGGCTCCCGTCCTACGGTCCGGAAATGCGTGGCGGTACCTGTAACTGCTCCGTTTGCATCTCTGACGAGCCCATCGGTTCTCCCCTGGTTTTGACACCGGATTTGCTGATCGCACTGAATCAGCCTTCCTACGATAAGTTCATCGGCAGTGTTCGCAAGGGCGGCATGGCATTTGTGGACAGCACTCTGGTGGACACCACTGTGGAAACACCGGATATTCAGTGCTTCTACGTGCCCGCAACCCAGATGGAAACCGATGCAAACCTGCCCAAGGCAGCAAACATCATTCTGCTGGGCAAGCTGCTCAAGGAAACCGGTATGTTCTCCGATGAAGTGATCCGCAAGGGTCTGGAGAAGCTGATCCCCCCGAAGCGTGCGCATCTGATTGAAAACAACCTGCGTGCCATCAGCATGGGAATGAATGTGTAAATTTTATAAAGCAAGCCCCTTCATGCGAAATGCATGAAGGGGCTTTTTCTGTCTCTTACTGAAAGCTGCCGCCGGGCTGGATGCCCAGGGTGTTGCAGATTTCCTCCGTGAGCAGCTGGGCGCTGTCCTGCTGAGTCTTGACGGAAGGGTGATAATCGGCGCCATAGCCGTCCTCCTGGGTCTGAACCGGAGAGGCATAGCTTTTGATCCGTGTGTCTCCGGTGGTGGTGCTGTATTCCCCAACGGCCTGCTCAATCAATCCGTACACCGATTCCCCTCCCATGGTACCCATGGTGCAGAAAATATATGCATTTGGATTCTTCTGACGTACCTGCTTGAGAAAGTCCACATATCCCTTGATAAACTCCTTGGAACGGCTGGAAAAGCTGGGACTCAGATAGGAGTAATCGTTGGTGCCAAGGTTGATGACCACCACGTCATTCTGCTCCGCATGCTCAAAATCCCACTGTTTTTTGTATTTGGGCAGGATCCCGATCAGATTATAATACTTGGGCAGAATGCTGTCCGGCTTTTTTTGCCCATCCCCTGTCCAGCCGGAAACGATGCCGTAACCGCTATAGCATACTGCGCTGTAATCTGCATTCAGCATCCGGGCTGTTAGGTAGGCATAGGTTTTGGTGAAATTCTCCGTGCCGGTGGTGAAGGAGTCCTTTTCCGATTTGGTTTCCACGCCATAGCCGCAGGTGATGGAATCTCCGATAAACTCGATTCGCAGATCCTTGGCTGGAATGGGCTGTACCGGCTCCTGGTAAATGGATGTAACGGTTACATGCTTCACACCGACCGCTCCGTATCCGGCTTCCGAAAGCTGGATTACCTTGACACTGGCGGTTCTGGACTGGTTGGATTCAAATAGAGGGATCTCCAGCTCCTTGGTGCGCATCAGTGTATCCGTCAGCAGCTGATCGTCCAGATACACTGCATACCGGGGCTTGTGGTTTTCCTTGCCAAGTGCGGTTCCGTCCCCTGCCAGGGTCAGAACTGCTTTCGTGCCGGTTACCGTAAATTCCGCGGCAGAACCGCTCTGTACCAGCCAGGTGATCTGATCCTCGTCCCGCATGGTTCTGCCCTGTAATTTCATATGGGCTGCAATGGCAGGGTAGCTTTCTGTCTGCTCACTGTCCCATTTGGGCGCATCCTCCGGCATGGTTGCCGGTTCTTCAGCATATTGACTGTTGTTTCCGGTGAGAGTCTGCATAATGGGTGTACTCAGACCTTTTATGCCGTGTGTATATAAAATCCAGCAGATCAATCCGCCGATCGCCAGTACCAGAACGGCGGTGACTGTGGCAACGGCAACGTCTCTCTTTCTCATAGCCTGCTGCCTCCTTTTCCTCAACATTATAACAAACTTCCTGGCAAATGTCAACGATCAGCATTTACCGGGCAAACTGACTGTTATACAGGTTTGCATAAAAACCATTTTTCGCAAGAAGTGTGTCGTGATTCCCCTGTTCAATGATGTGACCATCCTGCATCACCAGAATCACATCCGCCTCTCGGATGGTGGAAAGCCGGTGTGCCACAATAAAGCTGGTTCTCCCCTGCATCATCCGGGAGAATGCCTCCTGGATCTTCAGCTCCGTCCGGGTATCAATGGAGGAGGTTGCCTCATCCAGAATCAGCATGGGGGGCAGGCAGAGCATCACTCTGGCAATGCACAGAAGCTGCTTTTGTCCCTGGGACAGGCTGCCTCCATCCTCTCCGATCAGGGTGTCATACCCCTGGGGCAGTCGCTTGATGAAGCTGTGGGCATGTGCAGCTTTGGATGCCTGAAGCAGTTCTTCCTCTGTGGCATCCGGCTTTCCCATACAGATATTTTCCCGTATGGTTCCTGCCTTCAGCCAGGTTTCCTGCAAGACCATGCCGTAGCTGCTGCGCAGGCTGTGTCGTGTTACGTTCCGGATGTCCTTTCCTTCCACGGAGATGGAGCCCTGATCCACATCATAAAATCGCATCAACAGATTGATGACGGTAGTCTTGCCGCAGCCGGTGGGTCCCACAATGGCAATGCGCTGTCCAGGCTTGACGATGAGATTCAGATGCTCGATCAGCTTCCGATCCGGCACATAGGAGAAGGATACATCCGAAATAGACAGGTTCCCTGCCACATGCTCCAGCTCGGCAGCATCTGCCGGATCCGGGATCTGGGGTGTTTCCTCAATCAGCTCAAAGATCCGTGCAGCACATGCAAGGGCGTTCTGCAGCTCGGTAATGACACCGGAGATCTCGTTGAAGGGCTTGGTATACTGGTTTGCGTAGGACAGGAAGCAGGACAGTTGTCCTACCGTAAAGGGCACAGCGGCTCCGGCAGTGGAAATACACATCAAAGCGCCTGTCAGCGCCACGCTTGCATAGACCACGCTGTTGACAAAGCGGGTTGCCGGATTGGTGATGGAGGAAAAGAAGGTAGCCTGCAGGGAGCATCGGGCAAGACGATCGTTGATTTCATCGAACTGCTCCATGCTCTCTGCCTGGTGGGAGAATGCCTGCACCACCTTCTGGTTTCCAATCATTTCATCGATCAGTGCCGTTTGCTCTCCCCGTACCTGGGACTGTAGCCGGAACATGCTGTAGGTGCGGCGGGCAATGAACCGGGCAATGAACAGGGACAGAGGTGTCAGCAGCACCACTGCCAGCGTGATCTTCCAGCTGATGGACAGCATGAACAACAGGGTGCCCAGAATGGTAACAACCCCGGTGAACAACTGGGTAAAGCCCATCAGCAGACCGTCTGCAAACTGATCCACGTCTGCGATGATCCGGCTGAGGATGCTGCCGGAGGGGTGGGCATCCAGATAGCTCAAAGGAAGGATCTGTAGCTTGCCGAAGGCTTCCTGCCGCACATCCCGGATTATGTGATAGGTGATCCGGTTGTTGAGCATATTCATGATCCACTGGGTCAGTCCGGTGCATCCGGCGATGATACCGATTTTGATGAGCAGCGACCGGATGCCGGGAAAGTCCACATGCCCCGGAGAAACGATCAGATCAATGGCGTTCCCGATCAGGATGGGCAAATATAGGGTCATGGCAACGGTTGCGGCTGCAAACAGCATGGACAGGATCAGCAGCAGCCGATACCGGCGGATATACCGCCACACCTTGGGGATTGTCCCCTTCTGTACCTTTGCCATATTACGCATCCTCCTTCCGGAACTGGGATTGATAGATCTCCTGGTATACCGGGCAGGATTCCAGCAGCTGTGCATGGGTGCCGGCGCCTACCACTGTCCCATCCTCCAATACCAGGATCTGATCTGCATGCTGCAGGGAGGAGGTTCGCTGGGACACGATGAATACTGTGGGATTGCCTGGCATTTCCCGGATCGCCTTTCGCAGTGCAGCATCCGTTGCAAAATCCAAAGCAGAGGCACTGTCGTCTAAAATCAGAATCTTCGGATGCTTCACCAGGGCTCTTGCAATGGTGAATCGCTGCTTTTGCCCACCGGACAGGTTTTTGCCTCCCTGCTCCAGTTCAAAATCAAGTCCGCCCTTCTGGGCAAGCACTTCCCCTGCCTGAGCTGTCTGTACCGCTTCCAGCAGCTGGTCATCCGTAGCGTCCGGATTGCCCCACCGGAGATTGTCCCGGATCGTCCCTTTGAACAATACTGCCTTCTGGGGCACTACGCCGATCCGGTTTCGCAGATCATCCAGAGGATACTCCTTGACATTGATCCCGTCCACCAATACCTGTCCAGCCGATGCATCATAGAACCGGGGGATCAGATTTACAAGAGAGCTTTTGCCGGAGCCGGTGGAGCCGATGACACCGATGGTTTCGCCGGGACGGGCAGCAAAGCTGATATCTGACAAGGAATCATCCCCGGCGTTTGCGTACCGGAGGGTCACATGGTCAAATTCCACTGCATAGGAGAAATCCTTCGGTGCAGGCGCTTGTTCCGGTGCATCCAGAGAGGAACGGATCTCAAAGACGGACTGGATCCGGTTGCCGCATGCCACGGACTTGGTGATGTTGATAATCAGGTTTGCCAGCTTGATCAGTTCCACCAGAATCTGGGATATGTAGTTGTACAGAGCTACCACAGCTCCCTGGGAGATGAGTCCCACATCCACCCGAAGGGCGCCGGTATACACCAGCCAGATGATTGCAAGATTGATGAGAATGTAGGTCACCGGGTTCATAAGCGCAGAGATCCGCCCCACATACTTTTGTGTCCGGGTCAGATCCTGATTGCAGGCGTCAAAGCGGCTGATCTGCTCCTCCTCCTTGCAGAAGGCACGGATCACCCGGACGCCGGTGAGGTTTTCCCGGGTTGCACTGAGCACGCCGTCCAGTTTTCGCTGCACCCGTTTGTACAGGGGGATGCACCAGAGCATGATGCCGAATACCACCAGGGACAGCACCGGAATGGCGGCTGCAAAGATCAGCGCTGCCTTTACATCAATGGTGAACGCCATAATCATGGCGCCAAATACCACAAAAGGAGAGCGCAGCAGCAGCCGGAGGGTCAGATTCATACCGGACTGAACCTGGTTCATATCACTGGTCATGCGGGTAATGAGGGTGGAGGTGCCTATGGTGTCCAGCTCTGTGTAGGACAGCCCCTGTATGTGGTCAAAGAGGGCATGCCGCAGTTTCGTCACAAAACCGACGGAGGCCTTGGCGGCAAAGTACTGGGCGGTGATGGAAAAAACCAGTCCCACAATGCCAAACCCCACCAGCAGCAGGCACATGCGTATCACATATCCCCGGTTGCCGCCGGCAATGCCTGTGTCGATGACGGCAGCAATCACCAGGGGCACCAGCAGCTCCAGCAATGCCTCAAGCAGCTTGAACAGAGGTCCCAGTACCGCCTCTTTTTTATAGTTTTTCATGTACGCCAATAGTTTGAACATAGGGTTCCTTCTTTCGAGCATAATACAGCATTTATTATACCACGTTTCCTACAGTCATGCAAGAATTACCGGCATAAAAAAACCGCAGGATCCTGCGGTTTTTGGTTATGCATTTGTATCGTCCCGGATCCTGCCTTGCTCTACATTAGGCAGAATAAAATGCTGATAGGCATATTCCCACAACTGGGTAGAGCCATCCGGCGTAATCTGATTCCGTTTCAGGATCTGACTGAGCCGGACACCATGCTCCGCCCAGGCTTTTCCGTCAGTTGCGGCGTTCAGCATCACCGGCTGGAAGTTGTCCATGGCATGTGCAAACCGTGCCTCCGGGGTATCTCCCCGGTTGAATTCCTCCCACAGTGCTCGGAATGCTCGTCCTTGATCCGGGGGCAGCATGCCGAAAATACGATCTGCTCCCTTTGCCTCCCGCTCCTGTTCCGTTGCCTTGGCTGCCGTATCGTATGCATAGGTATCCCCTGCATCAATCTCCACCAGGTCATGGATCAGAAGCATGGTCACTGTTTTCAGAACGTCAATGGGTTCGTTGGCGTGCTCTGCAAGGAGAATTGCCATCAGCGCAATGTGCCAGGCATGCTCTGCGTCGTTTTCTTTTCGGATTGCCCCGGTCAGATAAGTCTGCCTGCCGATGCGCTTTTCCTTGTCGATCTCCCGGATAAAAGCAACCTGCTGCTCCAGTCTGTTTTCCATTTGTTCCGCCTCCTGGTATCAGTATAGCAGAACAGAGCTGCTTATGCAAGCCTATTCCGGCAAAATCCTGCCATCTGTAGAAATGGTGACCACCCGGAAGGAAACGTGATTGCCGGTGGATGCCACAGCGGTTCTTGCAGCATGCTCCAGTCCGCCACAGCAGGGTACCTCCATGCGCACTACCGTTACGCTCTGAATGGTGTTGCTGCGCAGGATCTCCGTCAGCTTGGCAGCATAATCTGCATCATCCAGCTTCGGACAGCCGATCAGGGTGATCCGTCCCCGGATGAAATCCTGGTGCATGGACGCATAGGCGTAGGCTGTGCAGTCCGCTGCAATCAGCAGGTTTGCCTGATCAAAATAGGGTGCATGCACCGGAACCAGCCGGATCTGTACCGGCCACTGCTGCAAAGCGGAAGGCTGTCCGGACGCTGTGTGGCTGCATGCTTCCTGTACGGGATGCAGCCGCTTTGCATGGGTACCGGGACAGCCGCAGGGCAGGGACTGCGCCTGCTGCATTTGATGAGCTTTGACCGCTGCTTCGTCATAGGCGGCAGCCTCACGCTCTACAAAGGAGATGGCACCGGTGGGACAGGTGGGCAGGCAGTCCCCCAGCCCATCACAGTAGTCGTCCCGCAGCAGCTTTGCCTTGCCGTTCACCATGCCAATGGCGCCCTCGTGACAGGCGTTTGCGCACATACCGCAGCCATTGCATTTCTTTTCATCAATCTGAATGATTCTTCTGATCATTTTAAAATCCTCCATTTTCTTGACCGGTGTTCTTGACCGTCTGTATGCATTGTACTATAATGAGAATGATAAATCTGTTGTTATTCCAACAAAGGAGGGCTTATGGATATCTCTTTTCTTTCCAAGACCTGGCTCTTTGCAGGCGTGGAGCCGGAGGTTTTGACGAAATTACTGGAGCAGGTGCATGCTTACAGCCGGAGATTCGCAAAGGGAGAAGCCGTGCTGCATGCGGGAGATCCGGTGACCCATATGGGACTGGTGCTTCAGGGCAGTGTGCTGATTGCCCATGAGGATTTGTGGGGCAACCGGAGTATTCTTGGCAGAGCTGCTTCGGGAGAAGTCTTTGCGGAAACCTATGCTTGCGTGACCCAGGAACCGCTGCCCATGCATGTGACAGCGGCAGAGCCGACCCAGGTGTTATTTGTGCATGGCGCAGAGCTGCTGCATGCCGGAACCTCCGGTTTGTCAGCGCCAGTTACTGCCAATCTTGTGCGGATGCTGGCGCAGAAGAACCTGAACCTGTCCGGAAAGATCCGGCACATTACTCCCAAAACCATCCGGGGCAGACTGCTGTCCTATTTATCCGCCCAATCCCTCCGGCAATCCAGCTACGTGTTTGACATTCCCTTTAACCGACAGCAGCTGGCGGATTACCTGAATGTGGACCGGAGCGCCATGTGCCACGAACTGACACGGATGCAGCGGGAGGGCCTGGTGGATTTTCATAAGAATTCCTTCCGGCTGATTCAGCGGTAAGCAAAGCGCCTGCGTGCGAATGCAACTAATTATTTTTTCAACATCCGCCGCTCCATGTCTGGAGCAAATACCACACATTGCGAATAAATCATAAGAACCAGTACGCTTTGTCGGCGTACTGGTTCTTCTTACTTTTTCTTTTTTGGCAGAGACACAGAAGCCTTCAGCGTGGGCATCAGCTGATCCAGCAACTCTCGATTCTCAATGTCCAGTATATAATGTTCCTTGGCTCCTTCGTAGGGAAAACCGCATGGTGCTGTTAATAAAAGATCCGACACCTGGGGCAGCTTTTTCACATAGACGGTATTGTCACATACCAGTAGCACAGGCTTGTCTTCCAGGTAAACCATATATTCTCCGAACATTTTCCGGCTGCGAACCTGCCCATAGGGAGCGATTTGCTCACATACAAATGCAGCATACTCTGCGGATGTTGCCATATCCATTTCCCCTTTCTTACAAAAACGGCGAGAAGATCCGGAGCAGCTTGCGCATGCTTCGGCGGAACCGGGAAGTATGCTGACACATTTCCATGGTATAGGGCATGGACTGCTGCATGGTTTCTGTCAGGTCAGACTTGATCTGGGCGATCACATCCCTGCCGTATACCATAACTCCGTTTTCAAACAGAGCGTAAAAACTCCGGTAGTCAAAATTGGTGGTTGCCACCATTGCTGCCGCATCATCTGCCACGATCAGCTTTGCATGTACAAAACCGGGCTTGTATTCGTACACCTTAACGCCGGCTTTGATCAGTGCCCGGTAGTTGGAGCGGGTCACGGCGTGCACATACCACTTGTCCGCAATGTGAGGAGTAATGATACGCACATCCACCCCACTGGTAGCAGCCAGACACAGGGCGTTGAGCATTTCATTTTCCAGAATCAGATAGGGTGCAGTGATCCATACATACCGCTGTGCGCCGTTGATCAGACTGGAGTAGGTATCCCGCCCGGCACGCACCTTGCCGGCAGGGCTGTCACAGAAGGGCTGCACCAGGCTGTCCGCATTCTGGGGCTTGTCGATCAGATACTTTTGCGGCATCGGATCCTCTTTGACCACAAAACCCCAGGATTTCAAAAAGGTATGGGTCAGTGCCTGGACAGCACTACCCTCCAGCATCAGCCCTGCATCCTTCCAGTAGCCAAAGCGTTCGATTTTGTTGATGTACTCGTCCGCCAGGTTGATGCCGCCGGTAAACCCGATTACCCCGTCAATGACTGTGATCTTCCGGTGATCCCGGTAGTTCATGAAGCTGTCCACCGCTGCCCGGTATGGATTAAAGGGGTAAACCTGAACCCCCATATTGCGCAGTTCCCGACGGAAGCTGCGGGTCAGCTTACTGATGGTTGCAATGTCGTCATACAGGATTCGGACTTCAACTCCCTGTCTGCACTTTTCCGTCAGGATCTTTTTGACCTCCTGCCACAGATAGCCGTCGTTGATGATGAAGTACTCCATGAAAATGAATTTCTTTGCAGTGCGCAGCTTTTCCAGGTACACCGGAAAGAAGCTTTCACCATTGGGGAAATACCGGGTAATGGTACTGGTAAATACAGGTGCATTGCAGCTGCGTGCCAGATGGAGCATTTCCCGATGGAAGGGATGATGCTTGCAGGCGTACAGGGAATCCGGCTGAAAACCGCCAAAGGGGATTTTGTCCAGATGCTCACTGACTGTGGCACAGCGGCGGCTGGCCTGACCTGCCTGCTTGTTATGCCGCAGGATCACATACAGAGGCCATCCGGCAATGGGTGCAGCCAACAGTACAACGATCCAGATGGTGTGAAAGGGCGCATGCTTTTCATCGTTGGCAATGCTCAGGGAAATGACTGTGCTAATGAAACCTACGACAGCGTGAATGTACACGGAGCGCATGCCCAGATATAGAAAGGGCAGGATCAGCGCAATGATCTGGAGCAGGATCAGAAAGCTGGTGACAAAAAGACGGCTTGTAATGATATCACGGATTCGTTTGAATAACTGCATGTTGCAACCTTTCTTCAGATGTCTGGGTGTCTGTACACCCAATGAATCATATGGTTTTAGGCAACACCGCACAAAGATTGTGTGGTAGATGTGCCAACAGATTTTTCGTCAGATTGCATAGAAACGACGCAGGAATACTGGCGTATTGCAAGGAGTTTCTGTGTGATATGACGGAAAATTCGTCAGCAGATGCTACGCAAAGCCGACAGGCGGGCTTTGTGCGGTATTGCCTTTACTCAGCGGCGAATACTTGTTCCTTCAGCAGCTCACGGTTGGCGTCCAGATCCACCACCAGTGCCCAGCCTGCGTTGGTGTTCCGGTCATCCGTATAGGTGCCATCTGCCGGGATCTGGATCTGGGTCATTTCATAGTTCAGCAGGAAGGGCATCCGCAGGGACAGCTGGTACAGCTCTCCCTTGGTCATGTTGGTGCGGATCTGAGGCAGTGCGGAGGACATGAGCCGCTTCATGCCGGCAGCGCCGGAGTTTTTCAGACTGGTTACAAGCTGGGTCAGCACTTCACGCTGCCGCTCAGTACGCTGAAAGTCTGCATTGCCCACATGCCGGATCCGGCTGTAGCACAGAGCCTGCTTGCCGTTGAGGATATACTTGCCCCCCTGGCTGAGCAGATCGGCATTTCGTGCATCTCCCAGAATGCCATTGACTTCGTCCTGGAGGATCTGGTTGATGGCCTGTGCTTCCGCATCACTGACCGTGATCTCCACGCCTCCAACTGCATCCACAATAGAGGCGAAGGAAACAAAGCTGATCTCAATATAGTCATCGATCTTCACACCCAGATTCTCCTGGATGGTGTCCATCAGCAGCTCCGGTCCCCCGAAGGAATATGCGGCGTTGATCTTATTTTTGTCCCTGCCGGGAATGTCCACATACATATCCCGCATCAAGGAGGTCAGAAAGATTTTATCCGTTTTCTTGTTGATGGAAAGCAGGATCATGGAGTCGGATCTGCCTCGGGTATCGTCCCGGCTGTCCGAGCCGATCAGCAGCACATTGGTCACATAGGGCTCCGACAAAAGTGTCTTGGAGGTTGCGATGCGAGTTCCACTGTCCACAAAATCCAGCTTGTTGATGCATTTCAGCGCCAGGAAGGAATACAACGCAAACACCAGTACCGCAAAGCTCAGGGCACTGAGCAGAATACGGGTCAGGCAGCCGGCTCTGCGGCGACGCTTTTTCGGAGTGGCTTTCGGCTTCCGGCTTTGACGGGCTTCCGGATTCCGATGGGATGCTTCATTGGCTGAACGGGAACTGCCCTGGGATGCTCTGCGGTGGGTGCTGCTCCCCTGCTGTGTCCTCCGTTGAGGCGGAGCCTGCCGGCGTTCAGTTCCCTCATAGGCAGTGCGGCTCTGCTGACCGGCATGGAGGCGGTACTGTCCTTCCGGAGAATCGGTACGAGGTTCATATGCGCCGTAATCCTGTCGGTTCAGCACAATGGTCTTGTCTGCATCGCTGATTTTTTTGGGTATATGGGGCTGTTCCCGCCGGGGAGTCGTCTGCTGCTGGTGGGCGGGAGTGGGATTCCGGTGATCGCCGGAAGTCGGATGGGCTGTTTGCTGTCTGGAAACAGACTGTGGGTGGGGCGTGTCTGCCTTGGGTGCCTGGGGAATATGCTTTGGACGAGGCATATCCGAGTTGTAGTTCCGATCTCTTGGATCTGCCATAGTTCTCTCTCCTTTTGTTCTGAAGTGGCTGTTTCTTTGTGTTACCCTTCTATTATAGCATGTTTGCGGGGAAAGTCAATTATGCGCCGGTGTAAAAAGGAGCATCCGTTCTGGATGCTCCCTGTTTGTTATGCGTTTGATACACCGCCCGGATCCTGTCCTGCCATAATCATTGCGCAGTATCGCAGGATCTTGCAGGCATCGTTGACATCAATGGTTCCGTTGGAATCTATATCTGCACGCTGCCGCTGCTGCCAGTCCAGATAACTCCAATCCCCTACTAGCTGCCGGGCACTGCACTGCAATACCAGGATGGCGTCTGCCACGCTGATCGTGCCATTCCCGTTTATATCCCCCAGTTCGGGCTGGGCGCTGCTGGTGGTTGTGGTGGTCTGGATGGGTGGCGCAGTGGTCTGAGGTGCTGTAGTGGTCGTAGTTGCAGAAGTAGTAGTGGTGGATGATGTAGTCGTTGTTGTGGTTGTAGTAGTGGTAGTGGTGGTTGTCGTTGTTGTAGTGGTCGTCTGCTGCGGATCCACAGTTCCGAGAGAGCGGAAGGTGATCCCGGCATTAGAAGCATATGTTTCTGCATAGGAACCGGTGTAGCCATAGATGGTCAGCTTGGAGCAGTTACTGAAAGAGTCCAGCGCAATGCTGCTGACGGATACCGGAATGGTCACAGAGGTCAATGCGGTACATTTGTAAAAGGCAAAATCACCGATAGAGGTGACTCCATCCGGAATAGTCAGGCTTTGCAGTCCGGAGCATTTGTAAAATGCACTTTTCCCGATGGTTTTTATGGTGCTTGGCAGGGACAGACCGGTCAGTGCCGTGCATCCGCTGAAGGAAGCAGCACCCAGGGACGTAATGCCGTTGGGTAGATTTACAGAAGTCAGCTTCGTACAGTTTGCAAAGGCGGCAGCACCGATCGTGGTGGCGCCGGATACAGAAACGGACTGAATGGAGTCCCGACTGTCATACCAGGGGCTTGGCTCGTAAGAGGCGTAATCCGTCATTTTGCCGCTGCCGCTGATGTACAGGGTTGATCCGCTCAGGCTCCAGGTCAGGTTATCGCCGCAGGAATTGTCTGCTGCCGCTGCAGTCAGCTGTGTGGTTTGGGACATCAGTCGATACTGCTCCCCCACCGGTACCACCAGCAGGGCGGCTGCCAGACCAACAGCCATCCAGTTTCTTAGTTTCATAGTTCGTTCCTCCTGTTTTTATACAGTTTTATTTGCTTCTCCCAAGGATTTTGGGCTTGAACCAGTTCCGGTAGAACAGGAGCATGCCCCCAAGCGCATAATCATAGCACAGGAACATGCCGAGCAGTAGCAAAGAGATCACCGGCAGTGCGTATCTGCCTAGCCCTGCAAACTCCTGCGCAAGCTCCTTGAGCCCCAGCACATAGATGGTGGCGTAATAATCCGCCGCAAAACAGATCCCTGCTGTCAGACATTTCCCCAGCCAAACCAACGCTTTCCCCGGTAGCTTTTCAAGCTGCTGCCGGAGAATGGGGTAATGCCCGAAGAACAGGATAAAGATCAGTGCTGCTTCCTTGTCGAATGTGACGAAGATGGACAGCAGACTGACGGCTGCGTAGGTCAGAACCGCCCAGCCGGTGCCGATCTCTGATACGATGATCAGCAGCAGTGCCCCAGCCACCATGGGCAGTGCCAGGTACAGCAGAGGCATGACGCCGGTCAGAAACATCAGAAGCAGACACAGGGCTGTGATAATTCCGCCCAGTGCCACCCGATAGCTGATTCGCTGCATGCTCCGCCTCCTTCATGTAATTATTATAAGTATACCAAATGAATCCGGGTTTGTCAATGTGTAATGTGTATGTCTGTCAAACATGTAGCAGCAATTCGGTCAGATTCCTTGCAATTCGCCGATATCCATGCTATACTATATCTATGTACGCACATAGGCAACAATAAGGAGTTCCCTTCAGCAGGGATGCTCTGAATCAGGAGGCAATCACATGTTCAAAGCAGCAGCGATTTTCAGCAGCCACATGGTATTGCAGCGTCAAAAACCCATTGCAGTCTGGGGCAGCTCCAGCCACGATACGGTTGCCGTTTCCTTCAACGGTATCACCGTCAAGGGCACTGTTTCCAACGGTACATGGCGCATCCAGCTGCCACCTATGGAAGCAGGCGGGCCTTATGAAATGCAGCTGACCAGCGGTGGGGAAACCATCACCTTTGTAAATGTCATGCTTGGGGAAGTGTGGCTGGCAGGGGGGCAGTCCAATATGGAACTGGAGCTGCAAAACGCCAAAAACGGAAAGGCAGTCCTGGCGGCTCTGACGCCGCAGGTTCCCGTCCGGTATTACTACACCCAGAAGCAGCGCTATCGGGATGCACAGTTTGAGTCCATCGAAGAAAACACCTGCTGGGCGGAAGCATCCCCGGAAAACAGCCGGGCATGGTCTGCGGTGGCATTCTACTGCGCCCGGCGCCTTGCCCAGCGGCTTGGCGTCACTGTGGGCATCATTGGCTGCAACTGGGGCGGCACCTCCGCAGCCAACTGGATGAGCCGGCAGCGGCTGGAGACATGCACCGAGCTGCGCCCCTATCTGGATGACCTGGACAAGGCCATGGAGGGCAAAACGCTGGAGCAGCACATCCGGGAATTTGACGAATATCTTGCTTATTCGGAGGAGTGGAACCGGAAAAAGGATGCCTGCTACCGGGAGCATCCGGACTACTCTTGGGACAAGGTGCAGGAGGTCTGCGGCAAGTGCCTGTTTCCGGGACCCATGGGGCCGAAGAACGAGTACCGCCCGGCGGGTCTGTACGAAACCATGCTGCAGCGGGTCTGCCCCTATACCCTGCGTGGATTCTTGTACTATCAGGGAGAATCCGACGATCACCGTCCCCAGCTGTACTATCGGCTGTTTACGGAGCTGATCGGACAGTGGCGGCAGGACTGGGAAGATGATACCCTGCCCTTTGTGTTTGTTCAGCTTCCCATGTTCCGCTACAAGCAGGATGCGGATCACAAGCACTGGTGCCTGATCCGGGAGGCACAGATGCGGGCATACCAGACCGTAAAGCATACGGGCATCGCTGTGATCCCGGACTGCGGCGAGCTGGACAACATTCACCCAACTGACAAGGAACCGGTGGGAGAACGGCTTGCGATCCAGGCAATGCAGGTTGCCTATGGTATCCAGGATCCAGATCAGGATACGCCCATGTTCCGGGACAGCTATGTGACCGGCAACACAATGCATATCCGGCTCACCGGCGCTCCCAAGGGCTTTCTGCCTGTGGAGCATCCCACGGGCTTTGAATTGGCTGGCGCAGACCGGATCTTCCACCCGGCAGAGGCGGTGCTGGGAGAAAACCAGATCACACTGCGTGCAGAGGGGATCTCTGAGCCGGTTTACGGCAGGTACGCCTGGACAAACTATATGGAGGTACAGGTATTCAGCAAAAATGGCATACCCCTTGCCCCCTTCCGCACCAGCCCACAGGATGCCCTGTAAGAATTTCTGCATCCTACACAGATTTGCATGAGTTTCTTGTATAGACTGCTGAAAAACACAGAATTAGCCATAGGAAACTGTTGACTTTTCATAACTGCAAACCTATAATGAAGTAACATAGGCAATACCGCATAAGGTTCACTTGCCGGCTTTGTCTATACTTTTGCAGACATAAAAGGAGGCATCCTATGATGCAGCAGCAAACAAGCAAGCAAATCGCCATGCATGTATCTGTCGTTTCCATTGTATGGAACATCGCCCTGTCCGCTTTCAAGCTTTTTGCGGGTATTATCGCCCATTCCAATGCCATGATCTCCGATGCAGTGCATTCTGCATCCGACGTATTTTCCACCATCATTGTCATGATCGGCGTCAACATCTCCAGCAAGGAGCGGGATGCGGATCATCCCTACGGCCACGAGCGCTTTGAGAGCCTTGCCGCCATCGTCCTGGCGCTGGTGCTGCTGGTAACCGGACTTGGCATCGGCTATGTGGGAGTCTGTGACATCATCGGCGGAAAAAATGCGGAACTGGAGATCCCCGGTATGCTTGCGCTGGTGGCAGCGATCCTGTCCATTGTTATCAAAGAGATGATGTACCATTACACGGTGCATTACGCCAAGCAGATTCACTCCGATGCTCTGAAGGCGGACGCCTGGCACCATCGCTCCGATGCGTTCTCCTCTGTGGGCAGCCTGGTGGGCATTCTCGGCGCAAGACTGGGCTTCCCGGTGCTGGATGCAGTGGCAAGCGTGGTCATCTGTCTGTTTATCCTCAAAGCATCTGTTTCCATTCTCCGGGATGCAGTCAGCAAGCTGATCGACCGTGCCTGTGACCCCAAGGTGGAGGAGGCTATGGCAGAGGAGATTCTGGCAGTTCCGGATGTGCTGGGGCTGGACGATCTGCGCACCCGTATGTTCGGGCCGAAAATTTATGTGGACGTGGAGATCAGCGCCGATGAAAATCTGCGGCTCAAGGATTCCCACGCCATTGCGCAAAATGTACATGACAGACTGGAGGAAAAGTTCCCCTCCATCAAGCACTGCATGGTGCATGTGAACCCGGCGGAATCCTCCGCTCCGGATACCCATGCCCCTGCATAATAACCCTGCGCCCTGTCCGGTTCCCTCTCTCACAAGACCGGACGGGGATACACTTGCCGCAGCGGGATCCGAGCCGCATGCTGCAAAATAAAAATTGTGAGGAATAGAATATGAATATCGTTATCGCACAATCCGGCGGCCCTACCTGCGCCATCAATGCCACCCTGGCAGGCGTATACCTGGAAGCATGCAAGCATCCGGAAATTGAAAAAATCTACGGCTCCCGCAACGGCATTGAGGGTATCCTCCATGAGCGCCTGGTAGATCTGCGCACGTTGCTGCCGGATGCGAAACAGGTGGATCTGCTCTGCCGCACCCCTTCCACTGCGTTAGGCTCCTGCCGGGTAAAGCTGCCCCTTGCGGAGGAGAATACCACACCCTATGAAACCATTCACAACGCTCTGAAAGCCCATAGCATTGACGCCTTTTTCTACATCGGCGGCAATGATTCCATGGATACAGTGGCAAAGCTGTCGGCATATCTTACCTCCGTCAACAGCCCTATCCGTGTCATTGGCATTCCCAAAACCATTGACAATGATCTGATGTATACGGATCACACACCGGGCTTCGGCTCCGCAGTGAAGTATGTGACCACCACCCTGGCGGAAATCGCCCAGGACAGTGCGGTCTACAACCTGCCCTCTGTCACCATTGTGGAGATCATGGGACGGGATGCCGGCTGGCTCACCGCCTCCACCTGCCTGTTGCATCATAACGGTCTGGAGGCACCCCATCTGATCTACCTGCCGGAGATCCCCTTCAGCACAGAACGGTTCATGTCGGATGTGCGCCGGATGCACGCAAGTCACAAGTCCGTGATCGTAGCAGTCTCCGAAGGGGTACGCCTCAGCGAGGGCGGATATGCTGCGGATGATTTCCAGTCCGGTGAGAACGATGCCTTCGGGCACAAGTATCTGGCTGGTGTGGGCAAATACCTGGAAAATATGGTGCGGAAGCATCTGGGCTGTAAGGTGCGCTCCATCGAGCTGAACGTGATGCAGCGCTGTGCAGCGCATCTTGCCTCTGAAACAGATATTTCCGAATCCTTGCAGGTGGGAGCCTGCGCCCTGTGTACCATGCTGGAGGGCAAAAGCGGTTGTATGATGACATTGCAGCGTACCGGAGATGCGCCCTACGACATCACCATTTCCGCTGTGGAGGCACAGCGTGTGGCAAACCGGATCCGTCTGTTTCCCCAGGAATGGATCACGCCTGACGGCAACGGAGTCTGTGACGAGGCGATCCCCTACTTCCTGCCCCTGATCCAGGGGGAGCGGCAGCCCATCATGCGCAACGGCATGCCGGTGCATTTTATTCTGTAATCCAGAAAGGAATTTCTATGACTTGTAAAAACTGTGGTACGGACAATCCAGAGCAATCCATCTTCTGCAACCACTGCGGACAACTGCTGACGGATCAGCCTGTCTCCCAGCCGGAACAGGCACCTGCCATGCCCCAGAGCATGCAGGATACGCCGGAAGAAGTGCAGTTGACTATGCCGGAGGAAACGGAAGAACCTAAACACTCTCCGCAACCGGTGATCGTAGCCATGCTCCTGCTGCTTGCAGTGATCGGTCTGGCAGCCGGTGTGATCTATTACATGACCCGGGACAAACAGCCGGAGGAAAGCTCCCGTGACAGCAATGCCCTGGTGATCGATCTCATTACCACCACAACCCATACCCAGCCTGTTATGACAACCATTGCATCCACGACCACCACGGAAACTACCACCGTAACCACCGTCACCACACAGCCGGAGGAAGTCACAACAGAAGCCGCCACAACAACTGCACCGACCGTCACGACGGACGCACCGGCCCAGAATACGAAGCCTGCAAAGACGACTGCCACCGGAACCAAACCGGACACAGGGGTCACGCCGCTGCGTCCGGCAAATCCATTACCTCTGTCCTCTGTCACAGGAGACTGGACCATGTCTCCGGATGATCTGGGACTTGAGGAATCTATGCAAGCGATCCTCACCATTGGCACCAACGGGAAGCTGACATTGAATATTTCGACCAATGGACAGGAGATGATGTCGGACAGTCTCCCCTATTCCTACGATCCGGATACCCATCTGCTCCAGGCTGTGCAAAACGGAGAAACCGACTATTTGTATCTGGAGCTTGTGAATTCCAACACCCTGTGCCTGTATTCGTACAATTCGTCTACGGGCATCAACATAACCGATTTTGTGATTTTGACTCGTCAATAAACATCATCAAATTGACCTTTCCCGCAAAGGAAAGGTCAATTTCTTTTGTGAGGTATGCCGATTGACTTTCCGGGCAGGATATACTATAATGGTAGAAAACAATTAAACGGTTAATTGTTAGCTAGTAATGGAAGGAGGATGCCCATTGAAATCATACAGTGGTCTGGTAGGAAAGATGGAACGGGTACATCTGCTTCGGCGGATGTTTTCACAGCAGCTCACCAACAACACCACCCTGCATTTCGGCCAGGTGCCGGTGCTGCTGTACATCTGGAAGCATGACCGATGCACACAGGTGGATCTGGCAGAAGCGCTGCATGTGACCCCTGCGTCCATTGCCACTTCCACAAAACGCCTGCAAAAGGCAGGCTATCTGACCAAAACCATAAATGAGGAAAATCTGCGGTGCAAGCAGCTGTCCATTACAGAAGAAGGCAAACGCGCGCTGGAGCTGCATAAGGCGCCCTTTGACGCCTTTGAGGAGGCGGCTTTTTCCGGATTCAGTGAACAGGAACTAAACACCCTGGCAAATTACCTGGATCGGATCGCCCAGAACATGGCGCAGCATATCGGAGAGGAACTGCCCCCGGACAATTTCTTTGCCATGCAGGCATTTCTCAACCGGGTGATGGAGCAAGCGAAGTAAGGAGGAACCGAACTTGATCAAAAAACTACTCTCCTGTGTGGGAGAATACAAAAAATACGCGATTCTGACGCCCATCGTCATGATTGGTGAGGTTGTCATGGAGGTACTGATCCCCCTGGTCATGGCAAAGATCATTGACGTGGGAATCCAGGGCGATGGCGGCATCAGCTACACCGTCAGAATGGGCTGCCTGATGATCGGTATGGCGCTGCTGTCCCTGTGCTTCGGTGCGCTGGGTGGCAAGCTGGGCGCAAAGGCGGCAATGGGCTTCGGCAAGAACGTCCGGGCAAAGCTGTTCTATAAGGTACAGGATTTCTCCTTTGCCAACATGGATAAGTTCTCCACCGCATCCCTGGTGACCCGTCTGACAACGGACGTGACCAATACACAGAATGCCTTTATGATGATGATCCGCATGGCTGTCCGTGCCCCCATCATGTTAATCAGCGCTCTGATCCTTGCTTGTCTCATCAATGCAAAACTGGCAGTGGTATTCCTGGTGGCGATCCCGATTCTGGGCATTTCCCTGTATCTGATCGCTTCCCGTGCAATGCCTCGTTTTGAAAGAATGCTCCGCAGCTACGATACCATGAATGCCTCCGTACAGGAGAACCTGACCGGCATCCGGGTGGTAAAGGCATTTGTCCGGGAGCCCAAGGAAATCAGCAAGTTTGAAGCCAATGCGGATGAAGTACGCCGTACCCAGATGCAGGCGGAAAAGCTGGTCATCCTGAATATGCCCATTATGCAGCTTTGCATGTATGGCTGTATTCTGGCGGTACTCTGGTTCGGCGGAAAGATGGTCATCGGCGGCACCTTTGCCATTGGTGAGCTGTCCAGCTTCGTTTCCTATGTGACCCAGATCCTCATGTCCCTGATGATGATCGCCATGGTGTTTATTATGACCATCATCTCTCTGGCTTCCGCACGGCGTATAGTGGAAATCTTCGACGAGGACATCGACATCAAGGACAATCGGACCAACCCGGATCTCAAGTGTGAGGATGGCTCCATCTCCTTCCGGGATGTATGCTTCAGCTACGCCAAGGACGGGGAAAACCTGACCCTGAGCCATATCAACCTGGACATTCACCCGGGTGAAACCATTGGTATCATTGGCGGCACAGGCTCTGCCAAGACCACCCTGGTGCAGCTGATTCCCCGGCTGTATGATGTATACAGCGGCGAACTGCTGGTGGGCGGTCACAATGTGAAGGATTACACCCTGGATCACCTGCGGAATGAAGTGGCTATGGTACTGCAAAAAAATGTGCTGTTCTCCGGAACGATCAAGGAAAACCTCCGGTGGGGGGATGCCAACGCAACGGATGAGGAACTGGTTGCCGCATGCAAAGCGGCGCAGGCTCACGATTTCATCACCCAATTCCCGGACGGCTATGACACCATGATCGAACAGGGCGGCACCAACGTTTCCGGCGGTCAGAAGCAGCGGCTTTGTATTGCCCGGGCACTGCTGAAAAAGCCCAAGATCATCATTCTGGATGATTCCACCAGCGCTGTGGACACCGCAACGGACTCCAAGATCCGGCAAGCGTTCCGGGAGCAGCTGAAGGATACCACTACCATTATCATTGCACAGCGTATTTCCTCCGTTTGCGATGCAGACCGGATCTTAGTTCTGGACAATGGCAGGATCGATGCATTCGGCACCCACGAGGAGCTGCTGGCGGGCAATGAGATCTACCAGGAAGTTTACAACAGCCAGCAAAGCGGCGCAGCAAAGGAGGGATTGTAATGCCGGGGCCCAACAGAAAACCCATGCAAAAGCCCCAGAACGTGGGGGCAACTTTAAAGCGGATCTTTCAGTATATGGCGGCAAGCAAGGGCTTGCTGATCGGTGTGTTCCTTGCTATTCTGTGCAGTGCATTGGCACAGATCATCGGCACATCCTTCCTGCAAAAGGTTATCGACAATTATCTGGAGCCCATGCTCAAGGCATACAGCTCGGAGCTGATGACCGGCTTTATCCGCACCCTGCTGCTGATGGCAGGCGTATATCTAATCGGTGCCGCATGCACCTACTTCTATCAGCGGGTCATGATCAGCATTGCCACCCGGACACTGTACAAGATCCGGACGGATATGTTCAACAAGATGGAGCATCTGCCCATCCGGTTCTTTGACACCCATGCCCACGGGGATCTGATGAGCCACTACACCAACGATACGGACACCATCCGTGAAATGCTCAGCAATACGGTGACCCAGTTCATCTCCTCTTCCATTACGGTGGTGGGCGTATTCATCATGATGATTTACTACAGCTGGCAGTTGACCATCCTGGTGATCCTGACTCTGATACTGATGCTGTTCATCATTGCCAAGATCGGTGGCAAGAGCGGCGCATACTTCAAGAAACAGCAGCAGGAAATCGGTAAGGTCAATGGCTATATTGAGGAGCTGATCGAAGGACAGAAGGTGGTCAAGGTATTCTGCCACGAGCCGGAATGCAAGGCGGAATTTGATGCGCTGAATGCGGATCTTTGCGATGCAGCCACCAACGCAAACACTTTTGCAAACATTCTGATGCCCATTATGGGAAACCTGTCCCATGTGCACTACGCAGTGACAGCCATCGTAGGCGGTATCCTTGCCATCAACGGGGTGCTGAGCCTTGGTACGGTTGTGGTATTCCTTCAGTACACCAGAAGCTTCTCCCAGCCGGTGACCCAGCTGTCCCAACAGTTCAATGCGGTGCTGACCGCCCTGGCTGGTGCAGAGCGTATCTTCCGTCTGATCGATGAGGAGCCGGAGGTGGATGACGGCTATGTAACGCTGGTAAACGCAGAGCTTGCGTCGGACGGAACTCTGACGGAAACCGATCACCACACCGGTATCTGGGCATGGAAGCATCCCCATCATGACGGCACCCTGACCTATACAAGGGTGGCTGGCAATGTGGAATTTGACGATGTGACCTTCGGCTATGAGCCCAACAAGACAGTTCTGAAGGATGTAAGCCTGTATGCAACCCCCGGTCAGAAGATTGCCTTTGTGGGATCCACCGGTGCTGGGAAAACCACCATTACAAACCTCATCAACCGGTTCTACGATGTGCCGGACGGAAAGATCCGGTACGATGGCATCAACATCAACAAGATCAAGAAGGACGACCTGCGGCACTCCCTGTCCATGGTGCTCCAGGATACCCACCTGTTCACCGGCACGGTAATGGACAATATCCGGTACGGCAAGCTGGACGCTACGGACGAAGAGGTCATTGCAGCGGCAAAGCTTGCCAATGCCCACGGCTTCATCACCCACCTGCCCCAGGGCTATCAGACCATGCTGACCTCCGACGGCATCAACCTGAGTCAGGGTCAACGGCAGCTGCTTGCCATTGCCCGGGCGGCTGTGGCGGATCCCCCGGTACTGATTCTGGATGAGGCAACAAGCTCCATTGACACCAGAACCGAAGCCCTGATCGAGAAGGGTATGGATCGGCTGATGGAGGGCAGAACCGTATTCGTGATCGCCCACCGGCTGTCCACCATCCGGAATGCCCACGCCATTATGGTGCTGGAGCACGGACAGATCATCGAGCGAGGCAATCACGAAACCCTGCTGGCACAGAAAGGCAAATACTATCAGTTGTACACGGGAATGTTCGAGCTAAGCTGATCCCGGATACCAAACACGAAAGCGCATGGTTTGTTTGAACCATGCGCTTTTTCTATAGGCAAATACCTTTAGTTGATTTCCCGGATCACCTGTGCGGCATCGCTCTTTTCCAGGCTCCGGAGTGGAACCAGAGTGGACAGCACCGCAAAGACCAATCCAACCCCAAGCGCAATCAGTGCGCCGGGCAATAGAAACCAGATCCACCGTGAGGTGTAGAAGCTGGAATACACCAGGTACAGGCAGATTCCCCCGGCAACCAGGCTGCTGCCAACAGCCGCCTGCACCACATACCGGCAGGCTTCACTGAGCAAAGTCAGCCGTATTTGCTTGGCGGACATGCCCACTGCCCGGAGCATCCCCAACTCGTGCCGTCGGTTCAGAATGGCTGTATTCATAGTGTTCATAATGGTGAACACGCTGATGCCCAGCAGGATCAGCACAAAATGGTAGCACAGTCGGGTGAACAGATCCAACACAAACTGGGTGGTCTCCACTTCCGCCGAGCATTCCCCGTCATACTCGGTTAAAAAGCCCGCCTGCTGCTGTTGGGCAAGCCACTCCTTTGCCTCCTGCTGCTGACCGGGAGCATAGTTCATTGTGTAGTGGGTGACATCTCGCTTCCATTCCCCCTGATAATCCCGGAGAAAACAGTATTCCTCAAATCGATTCACGTCCACGATACCATATAGCGTGGGGCTGGAGTTATAGGTGATTTCCCCTATCAGCTCGGAACAGCCTGCACTGTCAAAGACACCGGAAATGGTAACTGCTTCCAAGATCGGTTCAAATTCTCCATCCGGCTTCTCCGGATCCTTTGGGATCTTATTTACCAACAGCGTTGCCTGGATCGGCTCAGCGGAGGGTTTCAAAAGCTCCACCTCCCTGTGATATCCGGCAGATAAACCCGAATCCCGTTCTACATACACCAGCGCGGTACTTCCCAGATACAAGCCGCCGCTGCTGCAAAAATCTGCGTAACTCAGACCCACGACCTTCTGATACTTTGCTTCATATTCCGTCTGATCCACGGGCTGGAAGAACACCCCCAGCTCCGTAGCATCATATACATCCGGATACTCCGCATGGTTTTCTCCGAGTCGGCTCTCGGCAAGTCCGGACAAATCCACATTCAATGTCACCCTATCAGAAACATAACAATCCGTAAACATACCACTTTTCCGGATTTGGGCAAGCCCCTCTGCAGCGGTATACCGCTCCGCACTGACAGACGCTCTGACATCATATATACCTGCCATTTGCACACGCAGGATATACTGAATCGTCCGGTTCAGCCCGTAGCAGGTCATAAACATAACCATGCCCATAGCAACGGAGAACATGGTGATCCGGTAACGCTTCTTGTTGCGCTTCTGGTTCAGTCGGGCAAAATACAGGGCAAAGCCAAACCGATGCCGGGTTCTGCATACTTTGTGCCGGATCTTTTTCTCCTTCTTGGGTTTGCCGAATTGAGCCGCCTGCATGGGATCCACCTTTGCCGCCCACATGGCAGAGGTGTACGCCGAGATCAGAATGGACCACAGGGCAATCAGCACGGTAAGCAGCATAACGGGCGCATACAGGTGAAACTGCACACAGGACAAGTATTCCACCGCTGTTTCAGAGCCAAGATTTTTCACGCTGGCACAGAAATGTTCCAGATCTCCGTACCCCAGCAGGCAGGCACCTCCCATGCCGAAAGGGATGGCTACTATAGCATACAGAATCCCCTCCAGCATGACCATGACGGCAATCTGCCACCGGGATGCACCCACTGTCCGCAAAATCGCAAACTGCCGCACCCGTTCCTGTGTGGACATTTCAAAGGCGTTGTCGATGACAAGGCGGATAAAGAAAAACAGGAAGATGCCCAGCAGGAATACAAGACCGAAAATTCCAGCAAATTTCATCATAGCGTCATCCCCACGCAGTTCCATGGTCAGCAGTTCCTCGTTCTGGGTCAGTTGGTCTTCGGCATCCAGAATGCTACCCAGTCCCACCTCTTTCATCAGTGAATCGAGGGTGGACGTATAATCCACTCCATCCCGGATCCGGCAGTAGGCAACCGCCGGCGTGGCGCTTTGCAGGGCGCTCAGCTGCGTGTCAGAAGTATGTATAACAGCAGACATACCATACTCCCCAAAGCCCACTACCCGATAAGTTGCCTCCACAGATGCACCGGTCTGCAACATTTCCTGGTCCTCTGTCATGCTGCCGGAATAGGCAGTGGTTCCGTTCTGTATGGTAATGTGGATCGTATCCCCGATCTGATACCCCTTGCCCTTGACCTGGGATTCCGCTCCGATCATCTTCAGCCAGGAATCATACCGCCCCTCCCGCATGTCCAGGGGCAGGACGATTTCCCCTGCCTGTTCCGGCATACGGCCGATGGGAGAACGGGGAAAGATGCTCCGATCCTGACCGAGCAATTGCATCAGATTTGCATCGTAATTGAGAAAGTCGGAGGAATGGCTGTTGACGGTTGTGCAGCTATAATCATCCAGCGTAATGCGCCAGCAATTCAAACGGGTGCCAGGCTCTGCGTTATACAGCGTATTATAGTTCATGGGCAACGTCTGGTCGTATGCAAAAATCTCCGGACTGTAGAAATAGATCTCCCCATATTGTTCAATGACATCGTGATGCCGGAGAACATCAAAGCCCTCCGGCGTGATCTGTTTGCCATCCGGTGCGGATGCATTCACCTGAAAGTGGTAGCTGCCGTACACTACCCGGTAAAGATTCCGGACACTGTACAAGGCGGAGCTGCCGAATACACCGCAGATTCCCACCACGAACACCGCCAGCGTCAGGCATGCCGCCGTCAGAAAGGTGCGCAGCTTTTGTTCCCGCAAAAACCGCCAGGACATTTTCAGTAAGTATTTCATACGCCCTCCTCTGCACCGTCCCACAGCCTGCCGTCCAGCATATGCAGCACCCGGTCAGCATGGGCTGCCACATGCCCGTCATGGGTAATCAGCAGCAGGGTCTGGTTATACTTCCGCACAGAATTCTGCAAAAGGGTCACAATCTCCCGGCTGTTCCGGCTGTCCAGGTTTCCGGTCGGCTCATCCGCCAGCAGCAGCTTGGGCTTTGCAATCAAGGCTCTGCCAATGGCAACACGCTGCTGCTGACCGCCGGACAGCTGATGGGGATAATAATCCCGTCGATCCGTCAGCCCCAGAATCTCCAGCAGCTCAGACAAATAGTCCTGATCCACCTCCTGGTTATCCAGACTCATGGGCAGGGCAATATTCTCCGCCACATTCAGCACCGGGATCAGATTGTAGGATTGGAATATGAATCCCACATTCCGGCGCCGGTATGCGGAAAGCTGTGCATCCGACTGACCGGCAAGGCTTTGTCCCCCAATGATGATCTCACCGGAGGTGGGCGTATCCAGCGCCCCCAGCAGGTTCAGCAGAGTGGTTTTACCGCTTCCGCTTTCCCCCACCAACGCAACAAATTCTCCCGGCTCAATCTGCATGGTCACATCGTCCACCGCCCGGACAGTGGTTTCTCCCCGTCCATACACCTTTACAAGATTTTTGGTTTCTACAACGTATGTATGATCCATCAGAATCCCCTCCTTTCCTATAGTCTAGCACGCCAATCTTACGATAAAGTGACAAAAATCGAAATGGCAGAAAAAATGCCCGCATTTGCGGGCGCAGATTATACTTCTGAAACAGCTTTTCGGATAATGGTATGGGGCGGCACCTGGGTAGGACAGGCAAAGGACAGCTGCATCATGGCATGATTGGCTGTTTCAATGGAAGTTCCCTCTCCGTCCCGCAGATCCGTGATCTCCAATGCAAAGGGCTTTTGTCCGGGCGCCAGAATCTCTACCCGATCTCCGGCAAAGAACCGGTTCCGCTGGGTTGCATAGCACCTGCCATCCTCCCAGCGATCCACGCACGCTACCACGTCATAATTGCGGATGTAACCGCCGGTTTCGTAATACTGACAGTCTTGGGGATGCCCAAAGAAAAAACCGGTGCAGTACTGCCGATGGCTGACCTTATAGACCTCCTCCAGAAGCCAGTCCGGTATCTGAAACCGGGCAGGATCCTGTAAATACAGATCCATCGCCTGCCGGTATGCATTGGTAACAACGGACACATAGTAAGAGGACTTGGCTCTGCCCTCGATTTTCAGGCTGTCTACCCCAGCCTCCACTACCTTGTCCAGATAAGGCAGCATGCAAAGATCCTTTGCATTGAGAATGTAAGAGCCTTGCTCATCCTCAAATACCGGGAAGAACTGTCCCGGACGCTTTTCTTCCATCAGATGATAGCTCCAGCGACAGGGTTGGGAGCATGCTCCCCGGTTAGCATCCCGGTTGGTCAGATAGCTGGACAGCAGGCAGCGCCCGGAAAAGGACATACACATAGCGCCGTGTACAAAGGCTTCGATCTCCAGCTCCCTGGGGGTCTTTGCCCGGATCTCGGCGATCTCATCCAGAGACAGCTCCCGGGCAAGCACCACCCGGCTGGCACCCATCTGGTATAGCTGATTGGCGGCTGCATAATTGACGATTCCGGTCTGGGTGGACATGTGAATGGGCATATCCGGCGCATACTGCCGCACCAGGGCAAGCAGACCCAGATCCGCCACAATCAACGCATCCACCTGGCATGCCACTGCCTGCTCCAGAAAGCCCTCAAACAAAGGAATCTCCTGATTTCTCGGCAGAGTATTACAGGTCAGATATATTCGCTTCCCTCGCTGATGGGCAAGCCGTGTGGCCTTCTCCAGAAGCTCCGGAGTGAATTTGGCAGAGGCTGCACGCATGCCAAACTGGGTGCCTCCCAGATAGACTGCATCCGCACCAAAATCCAGCGCAGCCTCAAACCGTTCCCAATCCCCCGCCGGTGCCAGGATCTCCGGTTGGGTCAGCTTATTCTGCATCATCGTCCTCATCCGGTCTCTCCTGTCCCGCCTCAGCGTCCAGATTATCGCTGGGCTTTGTGTGATTTCTGATGGCTTCCAGATTTGCCTCATGCTCCGCATCGGTCTTTGCGTAATAGATTTCGCCGGTTTCCGTATCCGCACAGAAGTAATAGAATGCACTGTCCGTCGGATCCAGTGCCGCTTCAATGGCATCCCGGCCCGGATTGCAAATGGCACCTGCGGGCAGACCGATACATTTATAAGTATCGTATGCCTCATAGATGGCATCATTGGCAACAGAAATGTTGGGCTTGATCACATCCTCCACATACTTGCTGGTAGGATCGGACTGGAGCCGCGGGAAGGTTTCTGCATCATTCAGACGGTTCCAGAACACAGAGGAAACCAGCTTCATAGAAGAAACACTGGAAGCCTCCCGCTGGATCATGGACGCCAGAGTCATCAGCTCATCCAGAGAAATGTCCAACTCCTCCATACGCTCGTAATAGGTCATATCCAGATCCTCCAGCTTGCCCTCTGAAATGATCTCATTGGTACGCATAAAGATCTTCTGACATACAAGCTCCGGATCCATGCCCACATAGAACTCATAGGTATCCGGGAACAGATACCCCTCGTGCTGATAGAATTTCAGATCGCTGGACTTGGGCATCTTTTTGAAAATATCGTAGTTGTAATCCGCAATGTTGAAGAAGTAAATGAACCGGCTGGCTTCGCAGACCTTGTTTTCTTCCAGAAGCTTTGCCGCATCCAGCATGGTAATACCCTCCGGGAAGGTGACTCGGACGGTTTCCGCCTTCACCGGCTTGGTCAGAGTGGAGGTCAGGGTCTCATAGGACATGCTGGCACTGACCACATGCTCCCCGGCAACATACTTGCCGTCCGAGCCGTTCAGCTTGGATACCAGCCGATACATTCTCGGGATCCGGATAATATCCTCCTCGTACAGCATCTGGGCAATCTGATCGGTGGTGGCATTTTCCGGCACATTGATGATCTTTTCCGTCGTATCCTTGTCCACTGCGTACATATCCTTGCCGATGGCAAGCAGTCCAACGGAAAGCACCACAGAAATGGCGACTACGATCGTTGTCCACACCAGTACAAAGGGCAGATTTGTCCGCCGCCGCTTTTTCCCCTGTGCATGCTCCCTGCCATGTTTTGCGGAAGGGTGCGACTGTTTAGGCTGCTTCCCCTTTGCGCTGTTTGCAGCAGGACGCTTTCGGGGATGCTCCGGTGCATGCTTTTCCTGCTTCGCTCCGGCATGCTCCTCCTGAACATGTTTCACAGACTGAAAGGACTGGGTCTTTTCCATATCAGATTCCGGCTCCGGCTCAGGATCCGAAACAGGCTCTGCCGGGCATTCCCCCGGCTCCTCCGGGACAGGTGGCTGATCCGGTTCCGCAGGCGCATGCTCCTCTGTTTCCCGCAGCAGTTCTTCCAACAATGCGTCTGTATCAGATTGATTCCGATGCTCCTCCATTACAAACCTCCAACGTCGTTTCTGTAAGTATCATTCCCAGCGGAATGTCATATGCTTCTGTGGGCACTGAGTCTACCAGACCGGCGGTGTAGCAAAGCCCGATGGTCTGAACCAAGGGATGCCGGGCAAGGAACCGATCGTAATATCCGCCCCCGTATCCAAGCCGCATACCCCGGCGATCCACAGCCAGTGCCGGTACAATGCAAAGGGTTCTGCTGTGCCCCATCCATTCTGCATCCGGCTGTGCAGCAGGCTCAAGGATGCCATAGTGGGATACCCTCATTTCCTCAAAGGATGATGCCTGATAAAAGCGCATGGCATGCTGCGCTACCTGACAGCAGGGAAAATAAATCCGCTTTCCAAGTTCCGATGCGACCCGAAGAATCTCCCGGGTGTCCACCTCGATTTCCGTTGCTGCATACAGCAGTAGCTCCTCCGCCTGGAAAAACGCAGGTAATTCCGTCAGTTGCCGGGCGATCCGGGCATCCATCCGGGCTTTCTGTACCGGATCCAGTTGTCGCCGCATTTGCAGCATCCTCTGCCGCAGTTCTCGTTTTGCATCCATCATTCACACAGCATGGAGTCGTGCAGCTTTTTATAAGCCGCATCTCCGCACAGCAGCTGGGTCAGCTTCAGTCCGAACTGCAATGCCACACCGGCGCCCCGGGCGGTAATGATCCTCCCGTCCACGCATACCGGTTCTCCGGTTACGTTGGCACCCTTCAGCTGCGCCTCAAAGCCTTCAAAGCATGTGGCATTCTTCCCATCCAGCATGCCCAGATGCCCCAGAATAGAAGGAGCAGCACAGATGGCGGCGATCCATTTGTCATGGGCTGCACAATAGGCGATGGCTTTCTGTACCTGCTCCGAGTTTTCCAGATTCAGCGTACCCGGCATGCCTCCCGGCAGCACGATCATCTCCAGGCTCTCATCCAGTGTAATCTCCTGCTCTGTCAGATCCGGGATCACATGCATACCGTGTGAGCTGCGGATTGCCGCACCGCCCACTGCTACGGTCACAACCTGCTTGCCTGCACGGCGCAGACAGTCGATAGGCGCCATAGCCTCCATTTCCTCAAAGCCGTTTGCAAGAAATACATAGATCATAATGATTTTCCTTCTTTCTGAAAGTCCGTCTGGACAAGCTGATATTTCTCCAGCAGCATCACCGGGTGATAGGAGAGCTTGGACTTACGCAGTCCCGGCAGCCCCATATCTTCCTCCCGGTTCACAAATGCAATTGCCGGATCCTCCACATGGTTGACAAAATAGTAATTGATCGCCGGGTACACCCCTTCGTAGGCAATGTCCCCCTTTTCAATGTGGACACACAGGGTGTTGCTGTTGATCCGCTCCCCTACTGTAAAGGCAACCAGCTTTCCATCCACCCGGAGCGTACCACCCATCAGACCAAGCGCACGGAAATTCATGAAAAAGGTGTGGATGGCAAGCTGCTCCACCTGCCCGGTATATTCAGCAATCCCGTTCTTTTGCAGGTAGCATTCGGCACTAAGCCGGATGCAGTCCTCATAATCCGCTTCTGTCAAAGGCGCATAGGTAAAGGGGTACGCCTGAAACTTCTTCAGATGGTTCCGCTTTTGGTGGTATTTTCTGCCTGCCAGCGTGCGAAGATCCTCCAGCCGGTAAATATAATCGAAATCATCCCGGTCAGCCGTTACGGAAAAGCGTCCGGGAAACTGCTGCTGTACAAATGCGGCAGCCTGGGCGGATGCGCCGAACAGAATCAAGGGTCTGCCCCGCAGATTGGCATAGTCCATCAGCGTTCGCAACACCGCCGCAAGATCCCCTTTACCAGCCGGGAACAAGAAGGAGATCCGCTCCGCTGTTTTCTGCTTGTTCAGATAAAAGCCGCCCCAGGAGCATACCTCACTGTTTCCAAGCCGCTGCCACGCCAGATTATTGGCAAAGCTGTAGCTGCCGCCCATATTGTCCGATGCCGCCAGCAGCGGATCGATCCATTTTTTATCCTCCAGTTGAATCGGATGAAACTGTAACATCTGTTTGTTCACAAACCACCTTCCAGACCCGGTCTCCGATTTCCTCCACTGTCAGAGGCTGTGCATCCCGGCTACAGGGGATCACCTGCCAGCCCTGCTGTTGCGCCGCATACAGTGCCGCATCCCGGCACCGCTCCATATATGCCACATCGGATTCGTGAATGTCCTTCTTTGTTTCGTCTCCCCCGTATCTGTCACACAACAGCTTCTGTGCTGCCGACACCGGCATATCCAGAAACAGAACCAGATCCGGCCGGGGCAGCTCCAGCTTATCGTACTCGTAAGCTGACAGCCATTCCAGATAGTCATCCCATTCCTGCCGGGGCAGCTTACTCATCTGATGAATGGCGTTGGAGGTCACATACCGGCTTGCGAGAATGGTTGTACCCTGCTGATAGGGCTGCTCCCAACAGCGCTTATAACTGGCGTACCGATCCACCGCATAAAAGCTGGATGCTGCATAAGCGTTTACATCTCCGGCATGGGGACTGATCTCTCCGTTTAAATACAGCTTGACCAACGCAGAGGAGGGATGGTCATAATCCGGAAAGCTGATGGGCAGCACCGGAATCCCCGCCTGTTCCATGCGCTGGGAAAGCAATTGAAACTGTGTGGACTTTCCACAGCCATCCAGACCGTCCAGCACGATCAATTTGCCCGGCTTATGCATGACGCAGTTCCTCCACCTGGCGGCGGACTTCCTCCGCTGCGCCGCAGCTCATTTTCCCCTCCGGACAAGCGCCGGAGCAGCATGCAGGGCCTGCATTTGCAAACAGCACCGGAGCCGCTTCACAGCACAGCCGGAGCATTTCCATGGCAAGCGCCCGGATCTCCCACTGGGCACGGCGGCAGCAGCGAAGCCGGAAAAAGTGATACAGACTCCGGGCATTCATGGTCACCACCATCTTGGTTTCACAGGCATTGGGCAGCACGAACCGTGCGTCCTCAATGGCACGTTTTTCTGCCTTGGAGCGTGCCGCCTTTTCGTTCATACCAGCCTGTAAATGTGCCTGCATATATCGCTGCTCCAGCTGATCAGCCAGCTGATTGTATGCGGCAAACGCATGAGTCATAGCTTCCTCAAACACCGCCTGTGTTCCTGCATCCTCTGCAATGGCAGGAGGTGTAATGTACACAAAATTGGACTTTTTCACATACCGCTGACTCTGGACGGAAAAGGATGCGATCCGATGCCGGGTGATCTGCGCCAGAAGACTGCGGGATACCCCCTCGATAGCAAAAGTAAAGGAAGCATGCTCAATGGGGGACTCGTGTCCAATGTTGGTGAGCATCTCCATAAAGTGATTGGTTTTTTCCTGATCCAGACCCTCCAGCAGGTCTGCTGCACTGCTGTCCGAATAGCACAGCTTTGCAGCTGCGGCAATCATTCTTTCCGGTGTCGGCGTGTAGCCGATCAATGTAACTTGCATTTATCTGCCGCCCTTCTATTAATATACATACACTTATATTATACCCCGTCACAGGCGCATAGTCAATACAAACAAAGAAAAAAGCCGCATGCATTTTGCAGGATTACATTATAATAGAAGTGAACCATAGTCAATAGTATGGAAAGAGAAAAGCGAAAAGAATCAAGGCAGTAAAGATCCGGGTTTGTCAATGTGTAATGATGCTTGACAAATGCAGCAGAATGTAGTATCATTATCAGTAATAGCCGCATAGAATTTGCGGCACAAACGCAGTGAAGGGAATCCGGTTCTGTGTCCGATGCAGCAGAGAACTGCCGGTTGGTGCAAGGCAGCGCAGCAGCAGAATCATCTCATCCCGGAGCGGGACGCTGAAGCAGTGGTGAGTAGGCGTTTCCGGGTGCTCCCGTTACAGAGCAGAAAGCGGGCGGCAATGCCGTCAAAAAGAGTGGTACCGTGGAGCAGCGCTTCACCTCTTTTATCAGAGGCGGAGTGCTTTTTTATTTCCCCGGATCACGCCAAATGGAGGACATATGAAACACAGCAGCAAGTATACCCGCCAGTTCTTCCCCGCACCGGAGGGGGAGTTCCAGTGGCTCAGAAAAACCTATATTGATCATCCCCCGGTGTGGTGCAGTGTGGATCTGCGGGACGGGAACCAGGCGCTGGTCACCCCTATGAATCTGAAGGACAAGCTGACATTCTTTCAGATGCTGGTACAGGCTGGGTTCCGGGAGATCGAGATCGGCTTTCCGGCAGCCTCCGAAACAGAATATGCCTTTTGCCGGACGCTGATCGAGGAGCATCTGATTCCGGAGGATGTGACCATCCAGGTGCTGACCCAGTCCCGGGAGCATATCATTGCCAGAACTTTTGAAGCCATCCAAGGGGCACCCCATGCCATTGTGCATTTGTACAATTCCACCTCTGTTGCCCAGCGTACCCAGGTATTCCACAAGGATAAGCCGGAGATTATTGCTCTGGCAGTGGAGGGAGCAATGCTTTGCAGGGAATACCGGGACAAATGCAGCAGCGATATCCGGTTGGAGTACTCTCCGGAGAGTTTTACCGGCACGGAAATGGACTTTGCTCTGGAGATCTGCAATGCGGTGTTGGATGTGTGGCAGCAGGATTGCAACCAGCCGGTTATTATCAATCTGCCGGATACGGTGTCCTGTGCGATGCCCCATGTATATGCCAATCAGGTGGCGTATCTGTCCAGGCATCTCCACAACCGGGAGCGGGTGATCTTGTCGGTGCATCCCCACAACGACCGGGGCTGTGCAGTGGCAGAAAGCGAGCTTGCTCTGCTGGCTGGCGCAGACCGGGTGGAGGGTACCCTGTTTGGGAACGGAGAGCGTACCGGCAATGCGGATATCGTGACCATTGCCCTGAATATGTACGCACAGGGAGTGGATCCGGGACTGGATTTTCATGATCTGCCGGAAATGACCCGGATCTATGAGCATGCCACTGGTATGCACATTAACGAACGGCAGCCCTACAGCGGCTCCCTGGTGTTTGCGGCGTTCAGCGGCTCCCACCAGGATGCCATTGCCAAGGGGATGAAATGGCGGGAGAGTCATCCGGACAGCACCTGGAATGTGCCCTATCTGCCCATTGACCCCCTGGATATCGGCAGAACCTACGACGGAGACGTGATACGCATCAACAGCCAGTCCGGCAAAGGAGGCATTGGCTACCTGCTGGAACATTACTATGGCATCAAGCTGCCGGATGGTATGCGTGAGGGCTTTGGCTATCATGTCAAGAGTATTTCTGATCGTGCCCACAAGGAGCTGTTGCCGGAGGAGGTTTACCGGATCTTCCAGGATACCTATGTGAATCTGTCCAGTCCCATTGCACTGCCTGCCATTCATTACGCCCAGAAGGATGGCATTGACGCCATTGTGACCATCCAGTCCGGTACAGGCATAGAAACCGTCGCTGCCAGCGGAAACGGTCGTCTGGATGCGGTGAGCAATGCGGTCAGGAATGCGCTGAATCTGGATTATACTCTGAAAAGCTACACAGAGCATGCGCTGGAGGTCAGCTCTAAATCCAAGGCGGTGTCCTATGTATCCTTGCAGGACAGAAAGGGACAGCTGTTCTGGGGCGTGGGGATTCACACGGATATTATCGTTTCTTCCACCAATGCACTGCTTAGCGCTGTGAACCGGATGATTCTGAAAACTGTGTGATAATGCAAAATACACTTGACAAAGCCATTCACACATGTGTATAATAAAGAGAGAAATTTTTTAAAGGAGCGGGACAATGAAAAGCTATCGTAAAAAGGTTCTGGCACTGGCTCTGGTTGGTGCTCTGGCATTTGCATTTGCCGGCTGTAACAAATCCGGCGGGAAGACAGAAAGTCTGACGGAATCGGAACTGAGTGCCATTCTGCAGCCCGGTTTGCAGATCACTCTGATCGACGATTCCAAGGGTTCCTCCACCGGAACCACCACCGCTGCACCCAGCGGCAACACCGACACCACAGTTACCACAGTGACCGATGCCAACGGCAATGTGTTTGCTGTTACCACGGATGCCAATGGCAATGTGGCAACAGTTCCCTATGTGCCGCCGGCTACAACTGCTGCACAGACCAATCCGGGTAATCCGGCACAGAGTGATCCGAATCCGGCAGTGACCACTACACAGAGCGGTTCTTCCACCAATACACCCAAGCTGGAGACCAGACAGGCATTGTGGATGGATCTGACCAAGCAGGGGGATTTCACCTTCAATGGTCAGTTTTTGACCTTCCGGTTCAAGATCAAAGAAGGTGCCCAGGCAGGCAATTATCCCATCAGCATCACCCACACCGACTTCTGTACCTATGATGCAGTGACCATTAAGGATATCAAAACTGCCAAGGGATATGTTGGTGTAAACGCCGGCGCACAGAAGGATCAAGCTCCGGACACAAGTTCTTTCCTGATTACCTGCAATTCCGTGGAAGGCAAGCCCGGTGATACAGTGGATGTGACCTTCAGCATCAGCAACAATTCCGGCTTTGCCGCATTCGACTTCCAGTTCCAGTACGATGCTGCCGTGCTTGAATATGTGGATGGCGGTGCAGCAAAGGAATTCGCAACTTCAGCAAATATCGGTATGTATCCGTGATCTGATACAAACAAAAGCCACTTTTGACCATTGCGTCAAGAGTGGCTTTGCTTTTTCAGGAGGAATCTGCAATGAAAACCAGAAGCATTTTAGTTGTAAACGATGATGGCATACAGGCGGAGGGCATTCTCCGGCTAGCACAGGCTGCAAGGCCCTATGGAGAGGTGTGGGTAGTGGCACCGGACAGTCAGCGCAGCGGCATGTCCCACAGCATTCACTATCTGAATTCGGTTGAGGTTTGGCGGCAGGATGCTTTTCCAGCTGATGTACGGGCTTTTGCGTGCAGCGGCACTCCGGTGGACTGTGTCCGGGTGGGCATCAAGCTGATGGGCAGGAAGCCGGATGTGGTGCTTTCCGGCATCAACAACGGGTACAACATTGCGTCAGACATTCAGTATTCCGCTACCGTGGGCGCAGCGCTGGAGGCTGCATTCTGGGGCATTCACGCCATTGCCCTTTCGCAGGATTCCCCGCAGTGTCCTGTAACGGACAAGTATCTGCCGCAGCTGCTGGAGGAGTACATAGACAAGAAGCTGACGGATTCTCAAATCTGGAACATTAACTTTCCCGGCTGTCCTCTGGAGGCATGCAGGGGCGTTATGCATGGATGCACTGTTTCAAAGGATTCGTTTTATGCGGATGACTACAGCGCAGAGGAACTGGATCCGGATCATATGCGGTTCCGGGTGATTCCCGGGCGCAATTGGCAGGGCAGTGAGGGTACGGATCTGTTTGCCATCTGTCATCAGTACGTATCCGTTGGCATTGTAAACAATGTGGGATAAAAAGACCCCTGGGCATGCAAAGCACACCCAGGGAATTTTTATACTTCCTTGGTCATCTGCACATAGGGCAGCTTTTGATAGCCCTGCTTGCTGTACAGATGGATTGCATGTTGGTTTTCATCCTCCGCTTCCAGTCGGAATCGAACCGCCCTGCCCCGGTACTGCTCCTCCAGATGCTCCAGAAATGCTTTCCCGATGCCACGCCCCTGGAAGGCAGGCTTGATGTAGATATCTTCCACCCAAATGCAAAGCCCGCCGTATTCCGTGGAATAGCTTTTTGCCGTCATGGCATAGCCGGCGATCTGCCCATCTTCCTCAAAGATATAGCCTTCAATAAACGGGCACTCCCCTACGCAGTCTGCAATATCCTGAAGCAGGATGGTGTTCGGTGCCTTATGCAGCACAGCCGGTGAATCGTAAAACACACGCATCATGCAAAGCACCTGATCCGTATCCTGTATTGTCATTGCGCGAATATTCATGTTGCCCTCCAAAAAGCGCCCGGATATTTCCTCCGGGCGTGGTATTATGCACTTTCAAATTTTTTCAGGAAAGCCTGGGTACGCTCGTTGCTGGGATTATCGATCACATCCTCTGGCTTGCCTTCTTCTACGATGATTCCATCTGCCATGAAGATGACCCGATCCGCCACACTCCTGGCAAATTCAATCTCATGGGTCACGATCACCATGGTCATATTTTCCGCCGCCAGGTTCCGGATAACACGGAGGATTTCCATGGTCAGCTCCGGATCCAGCGCACTGGTAGGCTCGTCAAAGAACAAGATATTGGAATTCATGGCAAGCGCACGGGCAATGGATACCCGTTGCTGCTGTCCGCCGGACAACTGGCAGGGGTAATAGTCCCCCTTATCCGACAGCCCCATTTTCTCCAGCAAGGCCTTCCCCCGCTCCAGAGCCTCCGGCTTTTTCATATGCTGCACCACCATCAGCGGATTGATGATATTTTCCATGACGCTGTAGTGGGGAAACAGATTGAAGTTCTGGAACACCAGTCCGAACTGGGCATACAGCTTGTGCCGCTCTTTCCGGGATACATAAACGGATTTTCCGTTTTCGTCCTTGGCTGCGAACCGGGAGCCATAGCATAGGGAACCGCCGTCCAGTTCCTCCAGCATGGTTGCACAACGCAGGAAGGTGGACTTTCCGGAACCGGAGGGTCCCAGAATGGCAACTACCTCCCCTTGTTCTACGGACACACTGATATCCTTGAGCACTTCCAGATCACCGAAGGATTTTCTGGCATGCTTGATTTCAAAAACGCTCATGATAACATCCTTTCGGTCAGCGGTAATAGCTCAGCTTCTGTTCCACTTTGCGCATGATTCCTGCCACCAGCAGGTTGAATACATAGTAGAACACGCCGGCTGCAGCAAATGCAGTCATGGTCTTGTCTGCTGCGGCAATGGCCTTTGCAGTGGTGAACATTTCCGGCACAGCCAAGGCAAAGGACAGGGATGTATCCTTGATGAGTGTAATGATCTCATTGGTCAGAGCGGGGATGATCCGCTTGATAACCTGGGGCATGATGATCCTGCCAAAGCACTGGGCACGGCTGTAACCAAGTACCTTTGCTGCTTCATACTGTCCCACCGGAATGGACTGGATGCCGCCACGGTAGATTTCCGCAAAATAAGCCGCATAGTTCAGCACAAAGCCGATGATGACTGCAATAAACCGATATTCGTTGGTGATCCGGATGCCGAAAATAAAATAAGGTCCGTAGTACACCACCAGCAGTTGAAGCATCAGTGGCGTACCCCGCATCACAGAGATGTAAAACTGGGTCAAAAACCGGAGTACCCGGAACTTTGCCATTCTGCCGAAAGAGATCAGCAGTCCCAGAGGCAGTGCCAGCAGCAGGGTCAACAGAAAGATCTCTGATGAGGTGACCATGCCGGACAGCAGCTCCAGCAAAATTTTTTGTAATGACATGATGTTACCCTGTTAGTTGGAATCAGATGCAGATGTATTGGCGTTCTTTGCTGCTGCCAATGTGCAGACATCATAGCCGAACCACTTTTCGGAGATCTTCTTAAAGGTACCGTCCGCAGCCATTTCGTCCAGTGCCTTCTGCACCTTATCCCGCATTTCAGTATTGCCCTTGTAGAAGCCAACAGCATACTGCTCCTTGACAATGGGTTCGTCCAGAATGATAAACTTGGATTCCTTGCCTTCAATCTGGTACTTCGCCACACCGATATCCATTGCAACAGCGTCAACGGCACCTGCCTCCAGATCCATGAAAGCGGTGTTGTACTGGGCGCAGGTCAACAGTTCCTTGAAGCTTGCCTTCAGATCCTTGAAATCGTCGCCGTTCAATGCGTTCAGCGCTGCGGAATCGGTCTGTGCGGTCACGATCTTGCCTGCCAGATCAGCCTGGGTCTTGATGCCGGAATCACTCTTTACAACAAATACCTGGGAATTATCCATATAGGATTCTGTCCATGTGTAGTCATTTTCTCTGCCGTTCATGGTGAAACCGTTCCAGATGCAGCTGATGGATCCAGAGGAAAGCTCCAGTTCCTTGGAGTCCCAGTCAATGGGCTGCAGCTTGATTTCCATGTCCATACGCTTTGCAGCTTCCTTGGCAAGCTCCAGATCAAAGCCGGTGAACTCGCCGTTTTCATCCACATAGCCAAAGGGCGGGAAATCCTGGTCAAAGCCAACGGTGAAGGTAGCCTTCTGGTTGGATGCAGCCTTGTCATCGCCGCAGGCGGTCAGACCGGTGCATGCCAGCACGCCGGCGGTCAGAATTGCAAAAATAGACTTGAGTTTCATGTGATCTTCTCCTTATCTGATACGAATAAAATGCCATACTTGTTATTTTATCATAGTACTATAATAAAGTCAATCTTTCCGGCACACTAAGTGAGAAGATTGAGCATTTTCATGGATTCCACTTATGGCAGGCACCCTGTTCTTGTTGGTATTTGACAAGAACACCGACAACTTATCGGTTGGTTCAACAAATTCCAGCCATTTCACCTTGACATGCTTTTTTCGGCGTGCTACAATAAAATAGCTTGATAATAAATCAGATAAAATGAAGTATGGGAGAGATTTTTTTGAGTGATTCAAGCAGAGGGACCTGGGCGTCCCGATCCACATTCATCCTTGCCGCAATCGGATCTGCGGTAGGTCTTGGCAATGCATGGCGTTTTCCGGGTCTGTGCGCAAAGCATGGCGGCGGTGCGTTCATGCTGGTGTATCTGGCGGCAATGCTGGTGATCGGCATTCCCCTTCTGACCATGGAGATCGCCATCGGCAGAAAGGTACGAGGCGGCGCACCCAAGGCGATGCACAGCATCAAGAAAAAATTTGAGCCAATCGGCTGGGCCGCAACCGCAAATGCATTCGTGATCGAAATTTACTACGCCGTGGTATTTGGCTGGGTTATTTTGATGACAGTATGTTCTTACAAGTTCGCAAATCTCACCGGGGATTCCACGGCTGCTTCCGGTGTGTGGGCTGACCTATTGAAAACCACCTGGGATACCTCCGGTTATGGTACCATCTCCTGGCCGGTGCTGATTTGCCTGCTGGTGGCATGGATCGTGATTTATTTGTGCATCCGGGATGGCGCCAACAGCGTAGGCAAGGTGGTCAAGTACACCGTGTTCCTGCCGGTAGCCTGCCTGTTGATCATGGCGATCAAGGGCATGACCATGCCTGGGGCTATGGAGGGTCTGAAGGTGATGTTTGTGCCGGATCTGGCGGAACTTGCCAGTGCGGACCTGTGGATCGATGCGGTCGGTCAGGTATTCTACTCTCTGTCCATTATGATGGCGATTATGTTTGCCTACGGCTCCTTCCTGCAGGATGATGCGAATGTGGCAGTGGACGGTGTGATCATTGCGTTTGCCGATCTTTCCATCAGCGTGCTGTCCGGTATCGTGCTGTTTACCACCATGTATGGCACGGGCATGACTGTAGACGACATGTCCGCATCCGGTATTGCCACTGCATTTTTGATTTATCCCTCCGCCATTGTACATCTGACCGGCTCCGGCGTGGTCAATGCGATTTTTGCGGCAGTGTTCTACTTCTGTCTGTGCACCTTGGCGATCGATTCCGCATTCTCCATTGTGGAGGGCGTTTCCACTGCAATTTCCGATAAGTTCCACATTGCAAAGCGTAAGACAACCGTCTGGGTCTGCATCATTTCCGCAGCATTTTCCCTGTTCTTTGTGACCGGCGCAGGCGTGGCTTGGCTGGATATCGTGGACAACTGGTGCAACAGCTACAACCTGATTCTGGTAGGTTTTCTGGAGGCAATCGCCATTGGCTGGTGCTTCAAGCTGCGCAAGGTGCTGGATGAGATCAACCGGAACACCAAACGGTTCAAGATGCCTGCGTGGTGGTTCTGCACCTCTATCAAGTTTTGTGCGCCCATTCTGTTGGGAGGATTCTTCCTGTGGAATGTAATCACCCTGTTCACCAAGAACAATGGTATCTACGGCGGCTATTCTCTGGCATCCAACATCATCGGCGGTTGGGCAATTACCATTCTGGTATTCCTCAGCGGCTTCATTGTAAAAATCATTGAGAAGAAGATGCACCTGAAGGAAGAGGATCACACAAAGATCTGGGAAGAGTAAGATCATAAAATAAAACCGGCATGCGCATACCGCATGCCGGTTTTTGTGTAGCATCATATATGCTGCAAAGGATATAGAAACAGCCGATGCTTTTGCATCGGCTGTTTTGCATATCGTCAAAACGATCTTACTTCATTGCCTCTTCTACAGCAACTGCGCAAGCAACGGTAGCACCAACCATCGGGTTGTTACCCATACCGATCAGACCCATCATCTCAACGTGAGCCGGAACGGAGGAGGAACCAGCGAACTGTGCGTCAGAATGCATACGACCCATGGTATCGGTCATACCGTAGGAAGCCGGACCTGCTGCCATGTTGTCCGGGTGGAGGGTACGGCCGGTACCGCCGCCGGATGCAACGGAGAAATACTTCTTGCCCTGCTCAACACATTCCTTCTTGTAGGTACCTGCAACCGGATGCTGGAACCGGGTCGGGTTGGTGGAGTTACCGGTAATGGAAACGTCAACGCCCTCTTTCCACATGATCGCAACGCCCTCTGTTACATCGTTTGCGCCGTAGCAGTTTACCTTTGCACGGGGGTTGTCAGCATTCTTGGAGTAGCACTTGCGGAATACTTCCTTTACCTTGCCGGTGTAGTAATCCATTTCGGTTTCAACGTAAGTAAAGCCATTGATTCTTGCAATGATCTGTGCAGCATCCTTGCCCAGGCCGTTCAGGATAACCCGCAGGGGTTCCTTCCGAACCTTGTTTGCCTTTTCAGCAATACCGATTGCGCCTTCAGCAGCGGCAAAGGACTCGTGACCAGCCAGGAAGCAGAAGCACTTGGTCTCTTCCTCCAGCAGCATCTTGCCCAGGTTGCCGTGACCCAGACCAACCTTACGCTGGTCAGCTACGGAGCCGGGGATGCAGAATGCCTGCAGACCTTCACCGATTGCAGCAGCAGCGTCAGCAGCTCTGGTGCAGCCCTTCTTGATTGCGATTGCGCAGCCTACAGTGTAAGCCCACTTTGCATTCTCGAAGCAGATGGGCTGAATGCTCTCAACCAGCTTGTAAATGTCAAGACCCTTAGCCTTGGTGATTTCAGCAGCCTCTTCGATGGAGTGAATGTCATACTGTGCGAGAACAGCAAGAATCTGCTTTTCTCTTCTCTCATAAGATTCAAATAAAGCCATTGTAGTTTTCCTCCTCTTATTGCTTTCTGGGATCGATGATCTTTACAGCGTCTGCAACACGGCCGTACTGACCCTGTGCCTTTTCGTATGCTGTGTTTGCGTCATCGCCTGCCTTGATGAAGTCCATCATCTTACCGAAGTTAACGAACTTGTAGCCGATGATCTCGTCATCCTCATTCAGAGCAATGCCGGTTACGTAACCGTCAGTCATCTCCAGGTAACGGGGGCCCTTTTCCAGTGTACCGTACATGGTACCAACCTGAGAACGGAGACCCTTGCCAAGATCCTCAAGTCCTGCGCCGATTACCAGACCGTCCTCAGAGAATGCACTCTGGGATCTGCCGTATACGATCTGCAGGAACAGCTCTCTCATTGCAGTGTTGATTGCGTCGCAAACCAGGTCGGTGTTCAGTGCTTCCAGAATGGTTCTGCCGGGGAGGATTTCAGCAGCCATTGCAGCAGAATGGGTCATACCAGAACATCCGATGGTCTCAACCAATGCTTCCTGGATCACACCGCCCTTAACGTTCAGTGTGAGCTTGCAGGTACCCTGCTGCGGTGCGCACCAGCCGATGCCGTGTGTGAAACCGGAAATATCAGTGATTTCCTTTGCCTTCACCCACTTTGCTTCTTCCGGGATCGGGGCTGCGCCGTGAGCAACGCCTTGCTTTACAGGGCACATTGTTTCAACTTCATGAGAATAATTCATATCCTTAACTCCTTTCGATATAAGATGAGATTCACCTTATACATCATATGGTATCATTATACCGCATTTTTTCGACAGAATCAAGCCCCTTTTTTGAATTCCTGAACCTTTTTTATCAGACCGCATAAAAAAGGTATTTCCGGACAGACTAAAGGCGATGCTACTGATGAATTTACGATGGGAGGAATCCTTGTGAATAAACAAAAATGTGCCGTGATCGGGTGCGGCTTTGTAGGGGCATCCATTGCCTTTTCTCTGATACAGGAGGAGATGTTCTCGGAGTTGGTGCTGATCGACATCAATCAGACCAAGGCGGAGGGGGAAGCGATGGATCTGAGCCATGGCCTGCCCTTTGTACACCCTATGAAGATCTACGCCGGCACCTATGCGGATCTGGCAGACTGCTTTCTGATTATCATCACAGCCGGTGCCGGACAGCGGCCCGGTGAAACCAGGCTGGAGCTGGTTCGCAAAAATGTGGAGATCTTCCGGGATATGATCCCCCAAATCACTGCGGTAACGCAGGATGCCCGGTTGCTGATCGTATCCAACCCGGTGGACGTGATGACCTATGCGGCGTGGAAGCTGTCCGGTTACCCACCGGAGCATGTGATCGGCTCCGGTACGGTGCTGGATACGGCACGGCTGAAATACCTGCTTGGGGCGCATCTGGGGGTGGACAGCCGCAGCGTGCATGCCTTCATCATCGGAGAGCACGGAGACAGCGAGCTGGCTGTATGGAGCAGCGCCAACATCTCCGGGGTGGATCTGGACAGCTTCTGCGATATCTGCGGCGCATGCGACGGAGAAACGCTCCACAGGCTGTACGAGGACGTGCGCACCAGTGCCTATAAGGTCATTGAGAAAAAAGGCGCCACCTATTATGCCATTGCTCTGGCAGTGACCCGGATCGCCCGTGCCATCGTCCGGGAGGAGCATTCTGTGCTGCCGGTTTCTGCCTATGTAAACGGTCATTACGGGGTATCGGACGTGTATTTCGGCGTTCCCTCCATTGTGGGTGCGGAGGGCATTGAAAAGGTGCTGGATATCCCTCTGGATGCCAGCGAACAGCAGCAGCTGGAGCATTCGGTACAGACTCTGAAGGATGTAATCACAGGATTGGATTTATAAGAAAACACTGCGCAAACCCTATGCGATACTGCCGAAGGTTCGGCTTGCAAACCCTCCTGATTTGTGATACACTAGAAAAGTAAATGTATATCACAAATTGGGAGGGTTGCTTTTGAAGCGGCAAACCTGCATACGGCTGCTGAGCTGTGTACTGCTGTCCATTCTTCTGATGACTGTCTGTTCTATGGCATCGCCCCTGTTTCCTCTGCACACGGGGGTGGATCAGAACTGCTTTCTGACGGTGGGAAAAGCCATGCTGTCCGGAACAGTCCCCTATCGGGATCTGTATGAGCAAAAGGGGCCCCTGCTGTATGGTCTGCATGCCCTGGCTGCATGGATGGACAGCAATGGCTTTTTTGGAGTCTATTTGCTGGAGATTCTGAACCTGACCTGGATGCTCTGGCTGTACTGTAAGATCGCAGGGCTGTTTCTGCCGGATCGTCTGCAATTTCCGGCGGCGGCATTATCCGGCTTTGTGACCGTCACAGCCTATTGCTTCAGCCGGGGGGACAATGCGGAGGAATTTTGTCTGCCCCTGGTGCTTTACGGTCTGTATGCTATGCTGCGCTGCACCGAGTCCGGTACACTCCCCTGCCGCCGGACACATATTCTTTGCGGTGTGCTGGCTGGCATGATTCTTTGGATTAAGTTCACCATGCTGGGGTTTTACATTGTCTGGGTGCTGTTTTTTTTCGTGCAGACCATCCGGCAGGGACAGCCTGGCAGGGCATTTGCCCATTGTTTTCTGTTCCTGAGCGGCATGGCTCTGACCATGCTGCCATGGCTGGCGTATTTTGCATACCACCACGCACTGTACGACTTTTTTTACGTATACTTCTACTCCAACATTTTTCTATATTCCCGTTCTGCTTCTCTGATTCTGCGCATCGGCGGAATCCTGGTGCAGGATGTGTTCCACAATTTCTGTATGACTGCACTGTGCATAGGTGGTGTGATGTATTTAGTCTTGAAAAAAGACAGCTGCAAGCAGACCGCCACCCGGATCGCCATTGCCGCAACTTATGCAGGACTGTACTTTTTTGTATTTGCGGGAGGTGTCCGGTATCGGTATTACCTGCTGATCATGGCGGGGTACTGCCTGTTCGGCATCATTCCCCTGCTGCGGTTGTGGGCTGGTATGGGTCGGGAACGGTGGAAAACGTGCATGAAGCTGGCGTTGCCGGTGGTGTATCTGTTGGCGCTGTACCCAGCCAGCAACTGTCGGTATTATTTCGGCAAGCCTCAGTCCTACTACCCCCAGATCCGGTTTGCACAGCTGATGGAGCAAACGAAGCGACAAGATGAAATCACGCTGCTGAATTACTGTTTCCTGGATGGCGGTTTTTATCTGGAGTCCGGCGCTCTGCTGCCGGATACCCGGTTTTTCTGCCGGCTCAATATCCCAAAGGATCAACTGCCAGAGATGTACCAGGAGCAGGACAGGATCGTACAGGAGGGTGCTGTGGAGTTCGTGGTGGTACGATATCGCATGCGGGAACACCTTTGGCGCAAAGAACCGTGCGCAGCTTTGACTGAGCTGTATGCCTTGATCGGTACGGCGGAGGAAGCCCACGATGGATACCGGTATGAGCTGTATCAGCTGCGTGAAGGCAGCATTGCATAATGACAGTGTTACAAGGAAAAGGAAAACGGTGCAGCCCTTGCGGACTGTACCGTTTTCTGGTTTATGAGTAGCGCCGAAGCTCCAGGGGGAGGCTTTACTTGGTTGCTTTGAAAATGGAACGTACATAGTTGTACATATGGGGACGAATGGTCTTTTAGCCGGGATCATCTGCCGGTTCGGTGAGTACAGCAGGCGCAGGCTTTGTTACAGGTGTTTCTGTGAATTCCTTTGCAGACAGCTTGATGAAATTCTGCAGCTGTGTGATATCGTCCTTTTCTAATTTTTCATCCTTATCCACATCAGCAGCATCGAAAGAACGGGTATCGGTGAATCCGTTTGCCATGCCGCGCTTTGCCAGAATCAGGTCAAAACCGTTGATGACGCCGTCCAGGTTCACATCGCCCTTGACGATTTTTTCCTGGGGAACGGCAAATACAATGTAGTTTGCAGAATTGCCGCTGCCTCCGTTGGTTCCCAGTGCCACAACATCGCCCTTCTTTACGTTCAGCTTGTAGAGCATCAGGGTAACGTCATTGGAAGTGGTCACGCTGCATCCTGCAAATGTCCATGCCTTCAGCCATTCCGGCATGTTTTCAACCACTCTGGTGTCCACAGCTGTATAGATGGTTGCATCTGCACCGGCCGTAAACTTGCCAAGATCGTTTGTGCTCAGCTTGGAATCGCATGCTGTGCGGATCGCTTCAGCATTCACCAGATTCTTGGGCATGGAAGTGATAGTAAGATCCCGGTCACCGTAGAGTACGGAGCCAACCTTTGCGTCATAATAGATGGACCAGTCGGCAGCATTCTCCTTGTCGAATACGGTAAGCTCCTGAATGATCTTGCCGTTGATGGGATCCGGATCCTCGACTGTTCCGGTGCCGAAATCCCCCTTGACTGTAAAGCAGTCCAAATACAGGGAGCCATCCAGTGCTGCATTGGATTTCAGCTCGACCTGGTTGTCCCCTGCCTTCAGATCAATGGATTGGGTCACAGTTTTCCAATCGCTGTAGCTGCTGCCCTTGGGCATGGACAGGGTCTTAACCTTGCTGCCGTTTACATATAGGTCTACGTTGTTGATGTCGGAGGTTGCGGAATACCGCAGTGTCAGGTCAAATTTTCCTGCTTTGGTGGTAGAAACAGTGTCCCGAACGGCTGCATTATTCTTTGCGCCGTACTTCAGGAAGCCCTGTCCCCAAAAGCCGGTTACACCACTGCCGCAGCCGTTTGCTACGTTGCCTTCTACATTCTGTGTGTCGAAGAATTCACCCTCATACTGACGAACGCCGGTGTAGAAGGAAGGATATGCAGGCGCTTTTACGCTGGACTCCTTGGGATTGGAAAGTCTTCCGGTCTCATTGCCCTTGCACTGAATGCTGATCTCTACCGGACCGTTGTGCTTTACAGTTAAGGTGTATGTACCGTTTGCATAGCTTTCGCTGATCTGGGATGCAGTCTGGTTTCTGCCCGTATCCTTTGCGGAATAGCTGGGCTTTGCTGCACAGCCGGAAATCTTGAAGGTATCGGTTCTCAGGGTAGTCTGTGCCTTTTCGTCAAAGTTGTTTGCGTAAATGTCAATCCGGTCACTGTACTCCTTGATCAGGGCGTTGCCGTATTGGTTGAAGTTAACGTCCAGATTCTTGCAGGTGTTGTACTTTAGAGAAAGAACCGCACCGCAGTTGCTGCCATCCTTATTGGAGTTGTAGGTAACCCATGTGTTCTCATACCTGCCTGCGTAGCAATTGCCGTAGTAGTCGGATGCGAACAGCTTGTTGAACTCATCCTGCTTTGCGGAAATGGAGCTCCACCGGGACGGGATGGAGGACTGCTTGATCTGCACCTGGAAGCTCTTTGCCACGCTGTCCCGCAGGGCATAAACTGTGGGGATTGTGGGATATCGTCCTGTACTCTTATATGGATTGTAATTTTTATCCAGATTCCCGTCTCCGGACATGCGATACAGCCCCTCAAACAGAGTAGGATAGGTGCTGTATTTGTTGTGATTATCCCCGGTCGTGTTATCCTGAATCACAACCACCTTGGTTCGCTCGATGACTTCCTGCCGGGTGGGAATCCGGATGGTTCCATCTACCAGCTTGCGAAAGAAGCCTAGGGTATCGTTCACATATTGATCTTTGGTGTCCCAACTGCGGCAACTGTAGTCGCCATCCTTTATGCCGCCCCATTTTTCTGCGAAGTCATCCGCCCACACAAGCTCGGGTCCATCGATGATCGTAGCACCATTCAGTGCCATGCGCTCCATGTGAATAGGCAGGCCGGTGATTTGTCGGTATTGTTCCTTGGTTACATCTCCGCTGCCTGACCAGGTGGAATCAGACCAACCGGTTTCATCATACCGAACGCCGTAGTTGCCGCAATAGCCGGACAGGTATGCTCCCAGCACTTCGCTTTCCACATCCTCACTGAAGCCAAGTTGGGTGTACTTTTCTTCCAATTGCAAATTGGCAGAATACTGCTCACAGGCACTGCGCCATTCGGGGCAGCGTTTCAGCATTGCCACTGGATTCAGTGCAGCGCTCCAGTAATTGGCACACCAGTTGATGTTCAGATAGCCGCCGTACTTGTTGCACAGCTTCAGCAGCTTTGCAAAATGCTGATACCGCTGAATGGGGGTTACCGGGAAGTCCTGAGACTCAAAGCCCCAGAACTGCTCGCTGTAGTTGAAGCCGATGAAGTTGGGGTAATCCCGGAAAAATTCTGCATAGATGGTGTTTTCATAATCATCATCGGCGTGGGGAACGAACTGGCTCTTGTTGGGGTAATTTACAATGTTTCCGGAAGAGTCGTAATCCGGCAGATGACACTGACCGCCGCTTGCAGGCTGTACCATACACCATACACCTTCGTCTGCGCAGGTTTTCAGCCAGGACTTGGCACATTCATACCCGTCCTGCACCATCAGCCACTTGTGATCCGTAGAGCTCCAATTGATGGACAGCGAAATGTTGAACACTACATAGGGCTTGATATCCTCCGGAATCAAAGCAATGATTTTTGCCGGATCTGCGTAATTCCAGGTGTCGATGTGCACGATCAGCATGGGCTGATCCGGGGAGCAGGGTCTGCGCATGACGCTGTTTGCCGCCTCTGCGGTCATTGTGGAGACCTGAAACTGATTGCCAAGGAATGAGAGAGAGGAACCGTCGTTGCCGGCTGTGCCCTTCGGCGAAGCATAGGCAAAGGAACTTGTGAGCAATGCCGCAGATAGCAATGCAGCACAGATTTTTTTAAGTTTCATCTAATGCACCTCCATTTTTTCTTTTCTTTATTATAGAAAATTCACAGGAGGTCGTCAACGCACAAAACGATGATTAGGTGGACAAAACGATGTTTTTTTCTTGACTGTGAATTGGGACAGTGATATAATGATAACAGACGTTCACATCCGTCCACTTTGGGAGGAAGCAGCCTATGAGCAAGTCCAACAGATACATAATTGGCGTGATCGCATCCCAGCTCAGCGATATAGAGCAGTCCGAACTGCTTTCCGGTATGCTCCGGCAGGCACAGGAACGAAACATCGACCTGTTGTTTCTTTCAAATATTTATAATCCCAATGACCCGGCAAACACCATTGAACGGGAAAATGACATCTACGATCTGATCCTTTCGGATGCCTTTGACGGCCTGATCCTATTTTCAGAAACAATACTGAACACATCCCAGCAAAAACTGATTGTAGAACATCTGTCTCACATGGCGCATGTACCATTGATCGCTTTGGGCACACCGCAACCTGGCTTTGTTCTGGAGCATTTTCAGTTTCTCAATACCAGTGACGCACTGGATTTTGAACGGATTACAGATCATCTGATCGAAAAACATGGATTTACGAATATGGAAATGCTGACCGGGTTTGACTTTATTGAAGCGTCTCACCAACGGGTTGCCGGATACCGGGCGTCCCTGGAGCGTCATGGACTCACCTACGATCCGGATAAAGTGCATTTCGGTGATTTCTGGATGAATTCCGGTGCAGAGCTTGCTGAATCCTACATCAAAAAAGACAGACCCTTTCCCCAGGCAGTGCTCTGCGGAAACGATTACATGGCTTACGGTATGCTGGACACTTTTGCAAAAAACGGAATCTGTGTGCCGGATCGCATTACGATCACAGGCTATGAGTACATTCAGGAGCGTATATACCATTACCCGATTCTGACCACCTATCAGCGCAATCGGGCGCAGTTGGGGGCGGAGGCGATCCGACTGATGCAGCAACAGCTGGACGGGCATCCGGGGACGGATTTTACCCCTCCTCCGGGCAGACTGATTCCTGGAGATTCCTGTCAATGCGGTCTGGATCCGGCACAGCTGCTTGCCGAACAGGAGCGGATCAGTCTGAAGCGCACGGATGACTTTCTAAACCTGTTCGGACAGCTGGAATTTGAATTGACCGAGTGTCGTACTATCCCGGATCTGTTACAGGTTTGTCGAAAGTATCGGTATATGCTTCGACATGCAGAGGAGGTTTATCTGTGCCTGTATGAGGACTGGTACAACGACCGGGCAGTGTCGGAAACTGTGACATGCTACAGCCTTCTGGCTCAGGAAGAGCCATTTACGATACAAAAACATGATTTGGAACGATTTTGCAGCGGTTCGGCTGCCGCATACAGCTTCAGCCCCTTGTTTTTTCTGCAAAGATCCCTGGGCTATGCGGTAATGAAGTTTCATACGCCGGAAGCCAACACCCCATTGTACCGGCACTGGCTGAAAGCAGTCAGCAACGGTCTGGAGTTTTTGCGGTTGAAAAATGATATTCAGTATCTGACTCAGTGCTGCAATCTGTCGGAATCGGTGGATAACATGACTGATATGTACAGCAAGCGTGGGTTTCACTCTGCTTTTGATGCAGCTGTTGAAACGTTCGATGCCCGAAAAGTCCATCTTGTGGTGCTGCGTGTCTGCTTGTTTGACGAAAGCTATGCCACCGAAGGCTCCAGGCAGAAGATTCAGGCGCTCCTGGCAGCATCTGACGCAGTCAAGTGCTTCTGTGCCGGCTCCCGGCTGTATGGCAGAGTCGAGGAAAACACGTTTGCCTGTGTGGTGCGTGCAGATACCGCTGACAGCCGTCTTCTTGCAGATTTGCTGGGTGCAATCCTGCTGCGGGCAGTCGGATACACCCGGTGTTACGGCACCGATTCTTTCGTATGTACTGCGCAGCTTTGTACGCCGAATTCAACTTATCAGACGGAAATGCCAAAGGCGCTGCAGGAGCTGGATCAGCTGACCAGAATCAGTGCTGCCCGGCGGACTTGTTCCCACTACCGGGAGATGCTTGCGCTGCGAAATCAGTTCTATCTGACCCCGGAGGTGTTTTTTGAAACCGACAGCACAGGACTCCCCTGTTCCTACAGTTCCGGGCACCTGCGAACGATCTATAAAGCCTGCTTTGGCGTCAACCCCCATCAGGACTGCATCAAAGGCAGGATCCTGCTTGCCCGGTATCTGCTTTTTACCACCCAGGACAGCATACAGCAGATTGCCCAGCAATGCGGCTATCGGGACAGTAAGTATTTCCTGCGTCAGTTCCGGCTGCATACGGGCATGACCCCGGTGGAATACCGCAGGGCATGCTCTTTGACGGACACATAAAAAAGACCGCAGCTTGTCCGGCTGCGGTCTTTCTGTATTGATTGAATCGGAACTTATGCCATCTGTGCGTTTTCCAGCTTTTTCTGATGCATCTTTTCCAGCAGCAGTGCGATCTTCTGGTGAGGATCGATGACGGTGCTGATGGATACATCGTGGTTGATGGCTGCGATGAAGTATGCAATATACTTGGATACGTCAACCTCGTGGAACCAGGGACGAGCCAGAAGCTCCGGACTGCGATAGGTCAGATTGGTGCCAAACACACCGTCAATATACCCATCCTGATACGCCTTGTCAAACTTTTCAAGTCCGTCGGTAAACAGACCATAGGTTGCGTAAGCAAAGATCCGGCGTGCCTTTTTGTCCTTCAGGGCATATGCCAGATCCAGCATGGACTCGCCGGAGGAAATGATATCGTCTGCGATAAACACATCCAGCCCCTCTACGGAGTTGCCCAGATACTCATGTGCCACGATGGGGTTTCTGCCGTTGACGATCCTGGAGTAATCCCGGCGCTTGTAGAACATACCCATGTTGACACCCAGAACGGAAGCGTAGTACATATTCCGGTTCAGCGCACCCTCGTCCGGGCTGATAACCATAAACTTGTCCGGCGCAATGTCAAAGTCCGGAATACACTTGAACATAGCCTTGAGCACCTGGTAAGAGGGCATTACGTTGTCAAAGCCCATCAGCGGTACTGCATTGTGTACCCGAGGATCGTGTGCATCAAAGGTGATGATATTGGAAACGCCCATGGATTCCAGTTCCTGCAGTGCGCATGCACAGTCCAGGGATTCACGGAAGTTGCGACGATGCTGTCTGCCGCCGTAGAGGATCGGCATGATGACGTTGATCCGGTGTGCTTTGCCGGATGCAGCCTGGATGATGCGCTTGAGATCCTGGTAGTGATCGTCCGGGGACATGGAATTTTCCCTGCCGAACATCTTGTACTTGCAGTTGTAATTTCCCACGTCTACCAGAATGAACAGATCCTTGCCCCGGACGGTGGACTTGATCAGACCCTTGCCGTCTCCGGAAGCAAAACGGGGGCACTCGGAACCGATGAGGAATCCATCCGGATTCTCCTCCTCGTTTACGAGCCAGCGCATCAGGTACCCGTTGATCTTGTCACCAAGCTCCGTTGCGCTTTCTGTGGCGATCAGCCCCAGGGGTGCTACGCCTTTCTGTGAATCGAACAAAACCTCATTTGCTCCAGCTGTCATGCTTGCACGCTCCTTCAAAAATTATTTACAAAACTTTTCAATATAGTGATCGATATCACTCTGAATGATCTTGCGGGCAACCTCTGCGTTTTCTACTTCGTTCACGGCAGTGGTCTTGTTCTCCAGTTCCTTGTAGACCCGGAAGAAGTGGGACATTTCATCAAACACATGCCGGGGAAGCTCGCTGATGTCGTGGTACATATTATAATTGGGATCATTGAACGGGATTGCAATGATCTTATCGTCCATATGACCGCTGTCCATCATGCGGATCACGCCGATGGGATAGCAGCGCACCAGGGTCATCGGATACAGTCGCTCAGAACAGAGCACCAGAACATCCAGCGGGTCGTTGTCGTCAGCATATGTGCGGGGAATCAGACCGTAATTTGCGGGATAATGGGTTGAGGTATGCAGAATTCGGTCAAGCATAATCAGTCCGGTTTCTTTGTCAAGCTCGTACTTTTTCTTGCTCCCCTTTGGGATTTCAATGACCGCCACAAAATCATCAGAGTTGATGCGTTTGGGACTGATATTGTGCCAAATGTTCATAGTAACCCTCTTTTCTCGGTTCTCATAGACCTACATTATTATAGTATACCAGTAATTTGTGATTTGTCAATTCCGGCAATGGCTTTTTGGTACATATGCCAATTTTGTCCCGGATTTGTGTCGAAATTTGTTGTGACAGTCGGCAAAAAAGCATGGAGACTGTCCGAAAAATAAGAAAACTAGGCGTAGAAAATGCCGCTGAAATACTG